>Ga0208032_1000324_pt1 | contig 30823 bp, 31 predicted proteins | sample MalvirAntarct_66_FD_184254 | JGI IMG/M metagenome (GOLD analysis project Ga0208032, IMG submission 184254) | Marine viral communities from the Global Malaspina Expedition - Malaspina viral metaG Antarct_66 (SPAdes) (version 2) | ecosystem: Environmental > Aquatic > Marine > Oceanic | place: West... | reverse complement strand
CGCTTAATCTATAGAAGTAACCGACCGATATACCTGTAAGGTATATCGATGATGTTTGTTTTTACTGCGCTACTAACACATGGCTGTTGGCGATATAACCGTTGGTCGTGCTGTATGAACGCACAGGGTCTATATCTATTTGATACATGATGGTGGTCCACTCCTCGAAGGTTTGACGGTGGTAGGACTCCAGATCAGCGTCGTAGGTTCGTTCTAGATTTTGATATGTGCTGAAGAACGTACTACTTAAGTAGTCTTTGTGGTCGTTGAACCACTCCACGAAGTTCTCGTCTCGTGGTTCACGCTCGAAGTTAAATTCAACTTGGTTCATGACATACCCCACTTGCCAGACGATGCTAGCTCGTTGTAGTTCCAAGGCTTATTATCATCATTACTATTAGTACAGCTAATATCATCACACAAAGCTACAAGATCATAGTTCGTGTAATCCAATGCTGTCGTATGACGCTCGGACGCTAACATATCCCAGTGATCTACGTTTAAGTTAATCGATTGGAAATTATTCATGGCTTATTCCTCCTACGGAATAGTAGTAATACTAATATTAACACGGCACACATAATTGTGTACTTATAGAAGAAACCGACCGATGAACGCGTAGCGTGAGTCGATTTCCATGGTTAGTGGACATAGTGTCCGATATTCGTGATTTATGGTTCACGTTTAGCTCTATATTCTTGTTGTGTGTAATGAACTACCCAATGTGTGTAATGTGTGTGTAGCAATGTGTGTAATGGTTTAGAGGGTATAAAGTGAGGAAACACGGGGGCTGTAGAGATGTGTGTAATGTGTGTAATGGATTTCAAATTGAATTTCCTTTTACAAAATAAAACAGTGTTTGAAACAAGTTCTAATATGAACTCAGAAACCGTTACACACATTACACACATTACACACATTGGTGTAAGTCATTGATATACATAGATAAGTTGTGTGTAATGGTCTCGAAATAAACATTACACACATTTTCCGTCCATTACACACATTGCTGTGCGGGCGCGCGAGGCACGAGCCGCGGACCGTGGAGCGCGATTCATGATTCGTTCAGTCTTTTTCATGGGTTTTCTCCGACCGCTGTTCATGATTCATGAGGAGTTGGGCGAGGCCGGAGCCTCCGCTGAGTACTATGATGAGCGTGAATACTAAGAACGTTCCTATAAACATGATGCGTATCCTTATAGTTTGTTGGAGTGATGGTGATAGGCCAGGCGACGTGCATCGTCATGGCTGAAGCCCATGCGCGTGTACTCCGAATAGCGATCGGCAAGCTCTTGAGCGTGGTTCGTGCGTCGTGGAGCGCGGTTAAAGGTCGTGGTCCGTGGTTCACGGGTATATTCGTCGTAGGCTTTGGAATATCTCATTACTTATTCCTCATGTTGGCGTGGGCTTCAAAGGCATATTTGTAGCTGAGGTGAGCGAGGCGTGCTGCCTCGGCTCTGCGGCGGCGTTCGATGACTATGTAGACCGGGATGAGTGCCAGTCCCGCGAACGGGACAGCCGTGCTTAGCAGAAAGGCGCCAATGCACCAGGTGATGAGGTGGGGATGATTCTTGTTCATACCAGTACTCCTTCTTCAGCGGCAGAGACTAAGACGTCTGGGTCAATGATGTCTTCAACGAGGTAGGCTGTTACTGCGACTATGAGTATTTCTTCCCAGTTGTTTTTAACAAACGTGGTGACCTTGGTGTAAGTCTTTTTGTTGGCGAACGTGTTGGCTGCGAGCATTGCTTTTGATTTGAAGTTCATGATGATCTCTCTTAGTAGTACTAACTCTTATGAGCTAGTTTCATTATTGATACCGACCGGTTTCGACGTAGGAGAAAACGCATAGGGGTCCCTGGCCGTGAATCGCGAACAAGGTTCCATGAATACGATTCGGGGAAGGGGGTGGTCTGTAGTCTCGGGGGGGAGATAGTCCATGAGAGATATAAACGTACTTTTTATATTTTTTTTCTGAAAAAAATCACCCAAAAATATTAGGTATGCTAATATGCATTATGGCACCCCCCCTTATAAAATGCGCAGCATGTCACCAACTGTTACCGCCCAACTCAGTTAAATCAGGTAGAAAAACATGCCCCTCTTGTAAACAAAAGAAAGAGCAGATCCGCATATCTGCGTCCTATGAAAACTACCTACGGAACCTCTTCTCCCAGAGTAAATCTAACGCACGCTCTGGCAAGCGCGGAGCAGACTACGTATGGGACCTGACACCCGAGGACTTTATAGCCTTGTGGGAGGCGCAAAAGGGGAGGTGCGCAATTTCAGGGGTGTTCCTGACTCACCACAAAGACGGCTCAGGATGGAAAGACTGTAACGCCTCAATAGATCGTATCAATGGGAAAAAAGGTTATACCGTCGCCAACACGCAGCTCGTCTGCTATCGGATAAACATCATGAAACATACCCTATCTGAAGACATGTTTTATTGGTGGGTGAAGACTATTAACGATTCTTCTTGTGATTAAATATTAGCTCAGCTAATATACTATATGAGTACAATAGAAGTAGTAGCTATCTCCGGTTTAGACGCCGCGATCCTCGGGTCCGCAGTTATTAATGGACGCGAAGTTCTTGCTTACGACTTTGATAAAGCTATAGAAATTATCTTGGCATGCGGGCATACCGAAGAGTATGCCTATGACTATTTAACAGAGATGTCTGAGGAAAAAGTCAAGGGCGGCCCTGTATTTGTATATCTAGATAACGACGACGAGTTCTATGGATCAGCAACCCCAGCAGGGTCAACCGTCCACTGACATAGTCAGTGAGCACACCGAATTCCAATCGCATATGCCCTACATGGGCATAAGCCGTGGATCATTAACCATGCAGCAAGAAAAGCTGGTCTCGCTCATCTCTTCGGGGATGACGACTGCAGCTGCTGGACGTGGTGCTGGTTACTCCTGCCCCCAGGCGGCTTACGCCGCTGCAAAAGTTCCCGAAGTACAAAAAGCGATTGAGTATTTCCGCCAGGAGATGCGTGAAGAGGTGCGGTTCTCCAATCAGCACGCTCACATGATGTATATGGAAGCCTATAACTCCTCGGCAAACGCCACTGAAATGAAGAACACCACCGATTCGTTGGTCAAGCTGCACGGTTTGGCTGCACCTGAGAACGCTACACAAGTAAACATCAACATCAACGGCACTAAGCAGTTGGAGCGCATGAGTGACGAAGACTTGTTGAAGATTGCGGGTAAAGACATTGACTACCTAGAACCTAAGAGCGATTGATTATGACTAAGACTGTTTATAAGCAGACAAAGGCGATTGCGCGAAACGCCGCAGTATCAGGCAAACCTGGTGGCAAGAAGATCTCCACAACTAAAATTACAGGTACGCCTGTTAAAAGGAAAAAGTCGAAAGGCGATGCGCCAAAAGCTAAGCCCAAGAAAAAGTACGGCTACTAGTATGGACTGTTGGACGTGTAAGACAGAGCTTATATGGGGCGGAGACCACGATTGTGAAAATTGCGAAGAGTACGTCATGGTGTCCAACTTTAGCTGTCCAACATGCCAAGCGCACGTCGAGTTTTACGTACCAAGAGAGTTAGATGACTGAAGTTAATAAGGTCGAATGCATACGCTGTAAAGCGACGCATCCAGAGACACTCTACTCTGGAGACGACCGACTCTGTGTCTATTGTAAAGCGGAGATCGCGGAGCAGGGGCCGTTACCCGCGATCCCCGAACCGGTGCCCACCAAAGCGGAATCGGTAGAGGAGAAGGCGCGCGCGGAACTTGCTCTACGGTTCCTGACGCGTAAACGCCTATTACCCTTTGTAGAAAGGTTTAACCCTGACTACTCAGCGGGGTGGGTACATAAAGATATTTGTAATCGCCTAGAGGAGTTCTCACGAGATGTTGCTGATAAGAAGTCTCCGAGACTTATGCTATTTATGCCACCACGACACGGTAAAAGTACGCTTGCATCAGTGGCGTTCCCAGCGTGGCACCTCGGACGGCACCCCCAGCACGAGTTTATCAGCTGTTCTTACTCTGGCTCTCTCGCTATGGGCTTCTCGCGTAAGGTACGTGGCCTGCTGCGTGAAGAGGGATATAAGTCAGCTTTTAAGACTCGTCTCGATCCACAGTCGCAGTCTGCTGAAGCATGGCTTACTACTTCTGGCGGCGGTTATGTCGCTGCCGGTGTTGGTGGCGGTATTACTGGCAAGGGTGCTCATATCCTTGTCATTGATGATCCGGTAAAAAACAGAGATGACGCCGAATCAGCGAACGCCCGCGAGAGCGCCTGGGACTGGTATACAAGTACGGCATACACGCGTCTTGCGCCTGGTGGCGGTGTGCTGGTTATCCTTACTCGCTGGCATGATGATGATCTTGCAGGACGGTTACTTAAAGCAGCAGCAGATAAAGGTGAACAGTGGGAAGTTGTTAACTACCCCGCCCGAGCAGAAGTCGATGAGAAGTTTAGAAACCAAGGGGAAGCGCTCCACAGAGAGCGATATGACGAAGCAGCCCTAGAAAGAATCGAGCGTGCGGTAGGCCCACGAGATTGGTCTGCCCTATATCAGCAAAACCCTGTTGCTGATGACGGTGATTACTTCACCCGAGACATGATTTCCTACTACGACTCTGACGATATAGACCATGACCGAATGCGGTTCTACTGCGCGTGGGATTTGGCTATCGGCAAGAACGATAGAAACGATTACACCGTGGGTATTGTGGTGGGCGTCGATGAACAAGATGCGCTGTACGTCGTGGACATGGTCCGCGGACGGTTTGACGGCTTTGAACTAGTCGAGCAGATACTCGACATGTATGAGCTGTGGAAGCCGTCAATTATAGGCATTGAGAAAGGGCACATCGAGATGGCTCTCGGGCCGTTCCTCGAGAAGCGCGTACGTGAGCGCGGCTTGTACGAAGCATATTTTAAAGATCTTAAGACGGGCCGCAGGGATAAAGAAGCGCGGGCCAGAGCGATCCAAGGACGAATGCAGCAGGGCATGGTACATCTGCCCAAAGAGGAACAATTTACGGGCCCGCTGGTAGCAGAGTTATTGCGCTTCCCGAATGGGGTACACGACGATCAGGTAGACGCCTTGGCTTGGATAGGTCTCATGATGACGGAGTTCAGCACCTTTGTTGAGCGCGTTGAGCATGTCCCGACCTGGCGAGACAAGCTCCCTGGATTACTTAAAGGCGAGAAAACCAAATCATCCATGAGCGCATAACAATGACAAAGAAGAAGATCAGTCCTGCGAAGGAAGAAGAAATCACCCGCACCCAGTGGGCTCGATACGAGCGCGCGCGGGACAACGGGCACCTCGATTATGTCGAAATGGCACACAAGTGCGATGAGTACTATCGCGGAGACCAGTGGGACTACGATGATCAGGCTGCTCTAGAGGCCGAAGGTCGCCCCGCACTTACTATTAATACTATTCTTCCGACAGTGAACACCATCTTGGGTGAGCAGTCGACGCGCAGAGCTGACATTCAGTTTAAACCGCGACGTGGTGGCGACGAAGAAGTGGCCCACACCCTGACTAAGTTGTACATGCAGATATCCGACAACAACAAGTTAGATTGGGTTGAGCAGCAGGTCTTCAGCGATGGCTTGATCATGGACGGTAGGGGCTATTTTGATGTCCGTATGGACTTTAATGACCATGTTGAAGGCGAAGTACGGATCACGGCCAAAGACCCGCTGGACATACTAATCGATCCAGACGCCAAAGATGCAGACCCTAAAACATGGAACGAAGTGTTCGAGTCTAAGTGGATGACGTTGGATGAAATCGAAGAGCTTTACGGTAAGGACAAAGCCGACCGGCTGCTGTTTGTAGCTGAGAACGGTATGTCGTTCGGACCAGATTCTGTCGAGTACCAAGAGACGCGGTTCGGTAATACGGAAACAAACGACGACTATTTCGGAGCCGGCGTCCCTGGCGATGAGGAATATCGCAACGTCAAAGCGCTGCGGGTTGTCGAGCGCCAACACAAGAAGATCGCCCGTTCGCAATTCTTTGTCGACCCCGACACAGGTGACCAGCGGCAAGCACCCGACGAATGGAGCGAGGCTAAGAATAAAAAGTTCGCCAAGCAGTATAATCTTACGCTTATTAGCAAGGTTATGAGGAAGATCCGCTGGACAGTAACCTGCGACAAAGTAGTGCTGCACGATGCTTGGTCCCCCTATAACCAGTTTACGATCGTACCGTTCTTCTGTTACTTCCGACGCGGTCGACCGTTCGGCGTTGTCCGTAACCTGCTATCTCCACAGGAGCAGCTGAACAAAATTGCGTCTCAAGAATTGCACATAGTTAATACCACAGCTAATAGTGGGTGGATGGTTGAGGCTGGATCATTGGTTGGCATGACTGCGGACGACTTAGAGGAGCACGGAGCGGAGACGGGTCTCGTACTTGAATATGCACGCGGCACTAACCCCCCAAGCAAGATCCAACCGAACCAGATACCGACCGGCCTAGATCGCATTGCGCAGAAAGCCGCGTTGAACATAAAGACGATATCCGGCGTTAATGATTCGATGCTCGGCACGGACAGTGCTGAAGTATCAGGTATCGCGATCCAAGCTAAACAGAACCGCGGCGCGATCATGATCCAAGTACCTTTGGATAACTTGCGTAAATCTCGCCAGTACCTTGCTGAAAGCGTTCTTAACCTAGTGCAGACTTTCTATACAGAGCAGCGCGTGATCCAAGTGACTAACGAAGCTGATCCGCTCAAGCCCCGCGAAGAGATGGTCATTAACCAAGAGACTCCTGAAGGGCGTGTAGTTAACGACCTTACTATCGGCGAGTACGACGTTATTGTCGCCACAGCACCCGCGCGAGACAGCTTCGATGAGATCCAGTTTGCAGAGGCCCTTAACCTTCGTCAGGCAGGCGTTGTCATTCCAGACGATGCGATCATTGAGTACAGCCACCTAGCTAGAAAAGGTGAGCTCGCTAAGCGTATCCGCCAGATGACTGGCCAAGAGCCGCCTACTCCAGAGCAGCAAGAAGCGATGGCACAGCAGCAGCAGATACAAATGCAGCAGTTGCAGCTCGAGATTGCCAAGCAGGATGCGGAAGTTAAGAAGTTACAGTCTGAAGTCGCACTGAACATCGCGAAAACGCAAGACGCGACTGACGTCGACCCACAGATCCGTATGGCAGAGATACAGGCCAAGCTCGAGATCAATGAGCAGCAGCTCGCGTTACGACGTGAGCTAGCCTCGCTTAATAACACTACAAAAGAGACCCAATCCCAAACCAATGCTGCGACCAAGCTGGCCACCGCAGCATTCCAAAACACCAACAGGAGTTCTTAAATGAGCGAAGATACGAAAGAAGACACTACAACTATGTTTGATGTTATGCCTGGCGCGGACATCCCCGACGAAGATTCCCAGCAGACGCTTGACTTGAGCTTTACCGAGGAAGAATTGGTGCCAGAAAGTGTAGAAGAAGAGCAAGAATTGGTGCCAGAAAGTGTAGAAGAAGAGCAAGAATTGGTGCCAGAAAGTGCTGAGGAAGAAGCTGAGGAAGAAGCCGAGGAAGAAGCCGAGGAAGAAGCGCCTGTAACGAAGGAAAAAACCTCAAAGAAGCCGATGGTGCCCAAGGCCAGACTCGATGAAGTGCTCGCTAAACAGAAAGCGCTGCAAAAGCAGCTCGATGAAGCAAATGCAGCTAATGTTAAAAACGAAGAAGCGCCTGAGACCTACGATTTTGATGCAAAAGAAGTCGAATATCAGAATATGGTGCTGGATGGCGAGTCGGCCAAAGCAGTTGCCCTGCGCAGAGAGATTAGAAAGGCAGAACGTGCCGAGCTAGAGTTCGAAATGCGCCAAGAAATGTCTCAGACAGTCAACCAAGACCGCCAGCAGACCGCTCTTCAGCAAGCCGCAAACGCTACGGAAGAAGCGTACCCTGTCTTCGATCGAAACTCGGAGGATTTCAACGAAGAGATGACTAATGAAGTCGTTGAACTGCGCGATGCTTTCATGATGAAAGGCTACGAAGGCGTGGAGGCCCTGTCAAAAGCTGTTCGATACGTTGTAAAAGACCACGATTTGGGAGAAGCCGACCAAGAAGCGCCAAGTTTGGCCGGAAAGGCCCAAAAAACAGACGAACTGGCCAAAAAGCGGGCCACTGTTAGTCGAAAGCTGAAGGCTGCGGATTCGCAACCACCCGAATTGCCAGGTGAAAGCTCGGCGATGCATGGCGAGAAGACGTCTAACCTGTCCGACATGACTGAAGAGGAGTTTGCGGCGTTGCCGGAAGCAACTTTGAAGCGTATGCGCGGCGATATTCTTTAACGAGGTAGGTATGCCAGTAGAAAAAGACCCACGACTAGCCCGAGCAGGAGTCTCGGGCTTTAATAAGCCAAAGCGGACGCCTAGCCACGCAAAAAAATCACATGTTGTCGTGGCGAAAGAGGGCGATAAGGTAAAAACCATCCGGTTTGGAGAGCAAGGAGCGTCTACTGCGGGAGCCCCAAAGTCTGGGGAGTCTGACAAGATGAAGGCCAAGCGTAAAAGCTTCAAAGCCCGACATGGTAAGAACATTTCAAAGGGAAAGATGTCGGCGGCATACTGGGCTGACAAGGTAAAGTGGTGATTGATGAAGACTCGCATCCACGTTAATCAGCACAACATACGCGCTAACAGCAAGGGTGCAGCCGAGCCAGTGTTAACGGTTAAAGACTATAAAAACAACCGTAAAGTTAATAGGGCAGAAATAGTTTCTGCTGATGGCGAGGTAGTGGCTACTGTTGTGTACAGTCCAGATAAGCCCCTCTCATGTGGGGCCAAAGTCTGGATCGAAACTGATCTTGAGGTAACTGTGTAATGGCTAGAAGCAGCTAGTTTTTGCGCTCGTCGTGTCTGTCGACCCCGACATCACACTAATACATACTTAGGTGTTGCATTATAATATTAGCTGTACTAATATTACAATACGTCCATTACAACGATATGTGATCGCCCCGTAGGCGTTAAAACCGTAACTCGTCGCCTGTATAGGCGTTAAACCTGCCGAGGACGCCCCTCGTTAATCAACGCTAAACGTTCTTCTACACGATAGTGGAAAAACGGATTAGCCGCTCCTAAAGCCGGCTACTGATATTAGTGGTACTAATACCGCTAGTAATTTATCTTACTTTATTTGGAGCCTCTCATGGCCTTAACAAATTTCGGTACGCTTTCGGGCGACCAACTCCAAGCGTGGAGCCGCGACTTCTGGAAAGTAGCTCGCAACCAATCTTTCATCAACCAGTTCGCTGGTAGCGGTTCAAATGCAATGGTTCAGCGTATTACTGAACTGACTAAGAACAACAAAGGTACTAAAGCTAACATTACTTTGCTAGCTGACATGACCGGCGACGGTATTACTGGTGACTTTACTCTGGAAGGCAACGAAGAAGCCTTGCGCGCGTATGACATCAGCATCGAGCTGGATCAGTTGCGTTTCGCAAACCGTATCGCTGGCCGTATGACCGACCAGAAAACTGTTGTTAACTTCCGTGAGCAGTCTCGCGATGCACTTGCTTATGCAATGGCTGACCGTTGTGACCAGCTTGCTTTCTTGACCCTCTCTGGTGTTGCGTACACGACTAAAAACAACGGTGGCTTACGCACTGTAGTTGGCGGCGCTGTAAACGGCCAAGAGCTTGTCGATCTAGAGTTTGCTTCTGACGTATCTGCTCCTACCTCAGCTCGTCACCGTCGCTGGGATGCTACTTCGGGCCTAGTTGCTGGTGATACTACTGCTGTTGCCGCTACCGATAAGATCGGTTATAGCACCATCGTTAACCTGAAAGCCTACGCCAAAGATAACTACATCCGTGGTATTCGCGGTGCAGGTAACCAAGAAACGTTCCACATGTTCGTTACTCCACAGCAAATGGCTAGCCTGAAGTTAGATTCTGACTTCCTCGCTAACGTTCGCAACGCTGGCGTACGCGGTACTGGCAACAGCCTGTTCTCTGGTTCTGCTTCGTTGATGGTTGACGGCGTAATGATCCACGAGTTCCGTCATGTGTTTAACACTTCTGGCGCTACTACTGGCGCTTCAGCTAACGCTGGCGCTGCTGGCTACAAGTGGGGCGCAAACGCCGATGTTGTTGGCGGACGTGCTCTGTTCTGTGGTGCTCAGGCTCTGGCACTGGCTGACATCGGTCTGCCTGAAATGGTCGAAGATACTTTCGACTACGGTAACCAGTCTGGTATCTCTGTAGGCAAGATCTTCGGTATGCGCAAGCCCAAGTACAACAGTGATATCACTGGTGACGTACAGGACTTCGGCGTTATCTGTTTAGACACTGCACAGTAAGTAAAACGATCGCCTCTCCTCCTTTCGGGGGAGGGGCTTTTTATTTTTTATAGAGATTAATCATGAAGATCATTAGCGAAAAAGATTTACGCGTTACGAATAACCACGGGACCGCAGTAATTTTTTATGCGGGCGTCCCAAAAAATATTGCAGATGAGATTGGTATCGTCGCTATCCAGATGGGTGCGAAAGAGTACAACGCCAAGTTCGTCGAGGAAGAGGCTGCTGAAGAAGCAGTGTTTGAAGAAGTAACAGAAGCAGTTTGCGCCGCGCCAATAGCGGGTACGCAACTGGACGTAGTACTGGTCACCTGTCTGGAAAGAATTATGGACGAGGGAGACCCAAAGAAATTTAAAGCCGACGGCTATCCCAAAGCAGCTGTAGTGAACAAAGTGATGGGTAAGACGATTGACACTGATACCCGAGAGGCAGCGTGGGAATCAATACTTAACTCATAGGTAGAACATCATGTCCGTAACAGTACAAAGCGTAATAGATAGAGCTCAAACAGTCCTGCAAGACACGACCGGCGTTAGATGGCCAGTTGTGGCAGAACTAGTATTGTGGATCAACGATGCCCAGCGCGAGATCGCTCTGTTAAAGCCAGATGCTAGCTCTACTAACACGACTGTTACTCTCGCTACAGGTACGAAGCAGGATATCCCTTCTGGGGGTAATCGACTGCTTAAAGTCGTACGAAATATGTCTGCTGCGAGCAGCGGCACTGGAAAACGCTCCGTACGGTTAGTCGATCGAGAAGTACTTGATGCGCAGACCCCTGACTGGCACGACCCGAGTGTATCTGGCGATGCAGCGCATACTACTATTGTGAAGCACTACATCTACGATGAGAGCAACCCTCGTAACTTCTACGTGTACCCAGGCGTAGCCGGTGATGCATTCCTAGAAATTATATATAGCTCCAACCCCACGACTGTCGCACAAGCGGGCAACTTGTCTGTCCCCGATATCTTTGCGAACGCGGTTATGAACTATGTCCTGTACATGGCCTACATGAAAGACGCGGAATACGCAGGCAACGCACAGCGCGCTAGCAGTCACTTCCAGATCTTTACCGCCTCAGTCACAGGCAAAGGCCAGATCGACGCAGTGACCAACCCAAATATCGAAAGAAGACAACCAGCAGGAATATAACGTATGGCGATTTCCTACGAGACGCTACTACCTGAAATCTTGCCTATGGTGTCTGGATGTCCTGACTCCCTCGTACAGAATAGCGTTCGTGCATCAGTCATCGAGCTTTGTGAGCGCGCAGGCGTTTATCAAGCTGAGCTTGACCCGTTGACTACTGTCGCCAATATCTATGAGTACGATCTAGAAGCTCCTTCGGGGACGTCGGTACAGAAGATATTGTGGGTTACTCATGGGGGTAAGGATGTTGAGCCTATTACTACCACGTTACTGGAGCAGCGGTTGCCTAACTGGCGCGACGGCAGCGGCGTACCCCAATACTTCATTCAGCAGACATCTAGCTTATTTATCTTAGCGCCCATCCCAATGGTGACGAGCGTGAACAGTACTGTGATACGGGCCGTCCTTAGACCCACGCATACAAGTACTTCCTGCGCAAACGACGTTATGAACGACTACCGCGACACCATCGTGAACGGTGCTTTAAGCAGGATTCTTAGAATTCCAAACAAAGACTGGACAGACCTAATGGGCGCGCAAATATACGGCAGCCTATTTAACCAAGGTGTTGAATCCGCAGAGCGACGTGCTCGGCACGCAGACACTGGCGTACACAGGAACGTGAAATATGGCGGATCATCAGGCCCTTGGAGAACAAGACGCAGACGTTATGGTAACGGCGGTTGAACCAGTACTTGCCCACATACGTGAAGAATGGGATTGGGTTAAACACGGTATTGAAGAGATTTTAGCTGAGCAACCTCAGCTTACGTTCAGAGCAGAAGATGTATATGCAGCTTGCCTAAATGAAGAAGCTCACCTCTGGGTTGCACCGGAGGGATTTGTAATTAGTACCGCAGAGCGGGATGAGTTTACAGGGGCGAGAACGTTCTTTATCTGGTTGGCCTGGACAAAGGACCGCGGACAAAGTTGCGCGATTAAGTACATCTCTTTCTTTACTAGCGTAGCGAAAGAGAGCGGGTTTAATAACATAGAAACACGGACCCCAGTTACGGCACTAGAGAAATACTTTCTCGCAGATGGCTGGAAAAAAGAAACAGTGGTTTATACGAGAGAATTGTAATGGGTAGTAAACCTAAAAAGTCAGAATATCAACCCTCCGCAGCTGAGAAAGCGTCAGCCGCTGTCGCGATGGCGGAGAACAAATACTTCAAGCAGAAGTACGACCCCCTCCTGCAGAAGATGCGTGACGAATCCAAGACGGACGATACCTCTGACGTACTCAGAGGTCGTGCCAATGCTGACACTATGCAGACACTTGCAGGTAAAGCGAGCTATGACCGCGCGGCGACTGGAGCAAATGGTGGAGCGGAAGCCCAAGCCTACCAAGCCCAGTTGGGGCTAGCAGATAAAGCGGGGCTCAAAGTAAAAAATGATATGCAGATCGGCGTGCTAGGTACTGCGCGCGGTCAGGCTGCGGACGCAACAAAGGGCATGAGTGCAGCGGCAAACATGGGCGCGTCGCGAGTACTTACCCAGGCGAAAGCGAAGCAGACTGTTAGATCCGCAAAATTTGCCGCTGCAGCACAGATCGGAACCTCTCTGGTAATGCAGGGCGCTAAGAATATGCGGACCTCGGCTGGAGCGCAGAACCCAGACAAAACTCCCATTATGACTAAGGGCGCGGATGGAAAAGAAGGCCCGCAAAAAATTAACAAGGGCGGCTTCTTCAGCCCTGTCGACGGAAACGGTAATAAAGTATCGGGATTTAGCGGTCGTCTGGCCGCTAGTTCGTTCTTCGACTAACCTTTATTAAGGAGCGTTAAAAAATGTCACAGTATGCAATTGGACCGATGGGACGCGCGCTAGGTTTTAGCGGTGGAGATTACGTATCTAATCTACCTAGCGTTAGCAATCCTGACGCGGCGTATGCGTCTATTACACGCAATGACTACATCGATTATGTAAGCCAGTACCGCGGCTTCGAAGAGGATCTGCTCGATAGAGCGCAGAACGATACCTCTCTGATTGACGAGGCGCGGGTCAATGCTAAAGGCGCACAAGGGTTGATGTCAGGTATAGCAGATCGTAACGCTTCGCGATATGGAGTTGCCTTAACTCCAGCCCAGCGCCAAGAGCAATCTCGCGGGCTGGAGCGTGCAAACAATCTCGGCCAGGCCCAGTCTGTGAATGACGCGCGGTTAGCACAGAAAGATCTTAATCAAGCAGCTGTCGGCGACCTAATTAACATCGGGCAAGGGGTTAACCGCTCCTCCCTCGGGCAGATGCAGGGTGCCGCGCAGAGTGCGACGCAACGCAAAAACGCTTATGACTCAGCTAAGGCGGCCTCAAAAGCACAAACGTTCAGCGCAGTGGGCGGACTTGCCTCTGCTGCAATTCTTGCATTCGCATTTTAGGTAATTATTCATGAGCTTAGCACAAGGTATTTTAGCTGGCGTACAGGGCGCGCAAGCCTCGTTCCAGAACAAGGCCGATACTACTCGTAAGAACCAAGCGCTTCAGATACAGCGTGAGCAGCAGGATAACCAGAACACTGCAGCTAATCTAATTACAAGAAAAGATGACGCTAGACAGCTCGTGTCTCAGATTGATGGGCATCTTTCATCGGTCGGTGCTGAGCCAGCCTCTTGGAACAAAACAGATGGACTCCGACTCCTCCAAGATAGGCCCGAGTTAGCGTTACAAATGTTAAATGATGAGGGTACTGAGCGCTACAAAAGTTTCGAAGCCGAAAATGGAGACATGGTCGGCGCGGATATTGTCGAGGTTCGTAAAAATGAGGACGGCTCGTATACACCGTGGATGAAGCGCAGAGATACCGGTGCTGTTGTGCCTATGACCGAAGGTCGTACAGCAGACCCAAAAGATCCCGTACAAAAGATATCTCCGCAGCATCTTGAGAAAGTAATGAACGCCCGTTACCAAACGGCTGTCGGCGACGGGGGCTTAGAAAACACTAATTCTTATCTAGCTACTGCGGATTTGATAACAGCCAACATGGCTCAACGAGAGACAATAGACCTAGCGCTGGAAAAAATAGAAGGCCAAGACCAGCTGACGCAGTTTCGTGCCGCGGTTGAGGATATAGACATCGAAGAGGAAGGTGCTCTTGACGCACTGCTATCCATTTACACGAGCGTCGGCGGTGATCCTGACGACTTGAGAGCGCGCGGCCAAGCAAAAGCTGATGCTAGGTTTGCTGAGAATCAAGAAGAGCAGGGTGGAATAGCCCCAGGCTCCCTACAAGAGTTACTAGCGGACAAAGGGATAACCCGAGAAAAGTGGGAAAGCTACGATCCCGCTATGAAGAAGACTATTGCCAAAAGATTAGGCACGTCGCAGGACCTGCGTCAATTATGGGATAAGACAGGTGGGGCTGTAGGCGCAGAAGTAGGTGATCTGATGGCGCAACCAGGCAAAGCAATCGGCAGTGCTTGGGATTCTATTAAGACCAGCGCCCCAGGGCGCTTTGTAGGCTTATCTGACATTGGTGATATGCCTGCCGATAGCCCTGACTATAACGAGAGCAAGAATGAAAACAGAGCAGAAATTGCTGCGCAAGGACGTGCAATCTCTGTCGATAGAATCGAAGGTGCGTTCAACCCACAAGCCCAGAAAGGCACTGGCGTAACGCCAAAAGGCACGGGCCTCCCTGCCTCTAGTGGTCCTGCGATAACCGCACCTACTTTTGAGCTTTCTGCACAAGGCGTGAGAGACGCCATTATAAATAGTACGAGCGCGCCTACAGATGAGCAAAAAGCGCAGGTCGATGAGGTGCTTAAAGCTAACGGTATTGACACACAAGCGCAGCTAGAACAAGCGCTCAAAGACCAGAGGATAAATAGACAGGAAGGTCTAAAACTAGCGTGGGTCATGTCTGCAACTAACGACGGTAGTACTACGCAAAAAGCCGCTATGGCACAGGCGATGACTAACCTTGTAGAGCGAGGCGACCAAGACGTAGGTACTTTGCAGCAGGCGCAGCTAGATAGCGCCGAAGCTCAAGGGCGCGCCGCTACCAGAAATGCGCAGACTAATTTTGAAACCGCAGCTCGCCAGCTCCGCCAGTTTGATAACGGGCAAGCCAAAATACTTGCCAAGGAAGGCGAGGCGGCCTTACTCAAGATGCATGTAGAACTCGGGTTAATGGATTCAGACGGGAACCCCACTTCCAATGAGTTCGAGGCCGATTCAGACCAATCTTTGAAGATATCGCGCCGTATCCCTAGTTTTATTAAGCGAATCAAGCTGGCGCAGGGGCCGCAAGAACTCGCAGCGGGTATGACCTCATTGAACGGCATGGTGGGGCTTTATATGCAAGCGAAAGCGGCCTCAGACCCAAATGGTATTTTTTCAGGTGAGACATATAAAGACATTTTCCGAAAGGAGCCAAAAGGGTCTATAGACTTTGATGGCAGTAACATCAGAGTAGCGTCGCGTAATAAAGGGGGCAAGGTAATCGAAATAGCCTACGTCAGGGACGGAGTGCTAAGTGAAGCCGTTTCAGTGAAAGATTTGGTGGCAGATGAAGCTAATGTCGCAGCACTACTCATAGCGGCAGCCGAAGCTAATGCTAAAGCTGAAGCTAAAGCTCAAGCGAAATAAACATAAGGGAAGCGCGTGTCCACAAATCTTGGCGTGAGAAATAACAACTGGCTCAATATCCGCTACAACCCCTCTAATGATTGGGAAGGGCAGACGGGTAATGACGGCAACGACTATGCGCAATTCGAAGACCCGAAAGACGGACTTCGAGCAGCAGACATCGTCCTAAAAAACTATGGAGCAAAGCACGGCATCGACAATCTAAACGATGCTATATTCCGCTTCGCCCCACCGTCAGACAATAACCCGACTCCTGCATACGCAAAGTTCGTAGCGGATAAGATGGGAATCGGTGCTGACGACAAGATTGATTTAGCTGACCCCAATACGCGTGAAAAGATGATTTCTGCGATGGTGCAGTTTGAGTCCCCTCAAGCGGCCCAGTCTTACTCAGCGGATTTACTAACGAGCGCAAGGGGTGAGGACTACCGCAATACCGCGTCTGCATCCCCCGCGGGCCAAGATCCCGTGCAGAATTTTTTTAAGCGGGTTACCAGTGCAACACCTAGCGCAACTACCCCCACGCCATCTCAGCCAGCCGTAACAGCGTCAGGCGCAATGGCGACCGAGGTACTTTCGTTAGGGCGCGATTCAGCCCTGACGGGCGCAATGGTCTTAGATAACGCCACGTATAATGCGCCGGTCGCGAGCTCCGATCTGGTAGAAACTTTCAGGCGCGGTATGAACTCCGGCGCTGAATCATTAGGCGCAGACCTTAGTTATATGGCCGCGGGCATCGATGCGCTCCTAGGCGATAAGGAAGGCGTAGCTCAGTCTATTGAGAACGCACGCATCCAAGAAGAGTTTGCTTCTATCCCGTTGGAAGGGATGCAAACCTTCGGGGAGTTTGTAGACGAGCCGACAGTGGGCGGGTTCTTTGAGCAAGTTGCATCGGGGACAGGCCAGCTAGTACCTAGTGTAATTTCTACTATTTCTGGAGCAGGCGTCGGCAGTGTGGCCATGCTTCTTGGTAAGGAGACTTTAAAACAAAGTAGTCGCCAAGCCGCTAAAAACCTTATTAAAGATTCTTTGATTGCAGTCTCCAAAAAGCAGGCGACTCCTGATCAGACAGACATCGCCCAGGCTGCATTCGAAGCGACAAAAGAAGCACATGTATTAGCTAGAAACGGATACCTGAGAAAAAAGACCGCTAAGCAGGGCGGCCTTATAGGCGCGGGTTTGTCTGAGTACGCCCCGTTGTCAGGATCAAATGTTAGCGAAGCGCTAGAGTCAGGCCGCGAGCTTGACCGAGGGCAGGCCGTCCGTGCCGGTCTTGTAGCATTACCACAAGCAGCTGTGGGCCTCTTTGGTGAAGTAGGCTTGTTAAAGCTAATTTCAAAACAGGCAACAACAAAATCGGCAGGGCCAAACTCTGTCATGGGTAGACTAGCTGCTGCTGTTGGTGGAGGATACGTTAAAGGCGGCGCTTTAGAGGGCGCAGCCGAACTCGTGCAAGAAGAAATTTCCATTCGTAACCGTATGGATATGGACGATACCTTTACTAATGCTGACGCAAATCTCCGGCGCATGAATGCCGGTTTCGTTGGGTTCTTCGGAGGCGGTGCTGCAGGCGGCGTAGGTTCACTCGCTGTACAAGGAGCACAAGAAATTGCGGGTGCCCCGTTACTAGATACCGCAGCGGCAGTTGCCGAAAAAGCGTCTGATATGACGGACAGTATCAAAGAATTTATGACTCGCGCAAAAGCGCAAGACGATATAGCCGGTGCAGATGCGGGTCAAACTACTCAAGAGTCAGAGCGTGACATCAATGCACAAATCGGCGCAATGCTCGACCCTACTAGTACGAAAGAGGCAGTTTGGATAAGCGGGACTGAACCCGACCAAAAATACAGCAAACGCCCGAACAAAGTTAAGCAGATATTTATCAACGGGAAAGAGGTGTACGCCGCTTTTATACCTGGACGCGGGACGATTATTTCGCCAGATGCTGATGTCGTTGATAGTGTGGTTAAGGGGCAAGCGTCAGACGCCGTACTAGCCTCGGCCCTCGGTTATAGCGCCGTAAAGACCGGCACAGAAACCGGCGTATTCCGTGTATATGACAGAGATGGCGGGATCGTTTCAGAGCAAGTAGTTGATGTCGCACCTGAGTCAATGGCCTCTGCCCAGCAGGCAGCCGAAGGGCTCAAGCCTGATGGCGGGCGTGTAGAGTTTATGACGACTGAAGACGCTATTGCGGATAGAGCTCGACGCGCTGATCCCGATGTGCAGTTTATGGATGACGACGAGGATGCAGACGGTCTCGAGTCTGAGCAGACCTCTAACGAGACGCAAGGCGACCAAGAGTTTGAACCTGAAACTCGTACACATAGTTTCGTAAACAAAGGCGAGACCATCGAGTCATACCAAGCTGTCGAAGGCGACAATAACTTCGACGGCGTCGAGGAGGCTCGTACAGCATATACCGAGATGCTCGGTTATGACGTTGATTTCAGTACGCCATTCTATAAGCGCATGTCTAAAAGCATGCTTAATACCGCGGTAGCACTACAAAAAGCTAACACTGATGAAGTGGTGCAAGTCGCAGTCAACAGCGACGGCTCATACCGCATTGACATTGAGACTACTCCGGATACGCAGAAGATAAGAAGCCGTGACGGAAAAGGCGTGGAAGAAGAGCTCTCCATGTCAGAGTTTTTACGAAGGTCAATAAACAAAGCCGCTGGAAGCATCCAGAAGTTTCGCACCGTAAATATCAAAGCGCCTGGTTCAGACACAAGCACGTCTGTTAACCCTGTGGATTTAATGAACGCTGGACGGCGGATAGAAGAATCGGTATCGGGTAGTTTTACGGGTGATGGTGCAACACAGTCATCACGAAAAGGGCTGCTGGCTATACTAGGTGAGCTACAGATGCGCGGGTACGAAGTTGACATCCAAGGCGTACCTATTGACGTAATTATGGCTAACCTAGCCGACCCTACTAAAGACTTAGACCCTAGGATAGCTAAACTCAGTGCTGGTTTTAGTGACGCGGGTAAGCCCATCACACTAGGCTCGCTACTCAAGCCTTATGTCCCAGGCGCGCCACGCGACGACACTAGTTCTATTTTAGATACTCTTAAAACCCTACCCACTACGACAATAGTAGAGATTCGCAAGCTCCTAATCGATGCGGGAATTCCTGGAATTAAAGGGGACAACAGACCAGTCAGATCGAAACGCGCAGCACAGGTGGCGTCCGATCTCCTTAGAGATATAAATAGTCTTTTGTCGAAAGAAGGCGGACTCGAAAAACTACATGCAGCGTTGACGCCAGCGCTAAGGCGCAAAATAGGGTTCGCTGACACCTTGCGTCGCGAAGGTGTTATGTCTGATGAAGACGCTCGCGAAGCGGCGCAAGATGCAGACCCTATCGAGCCTTTCGATATGGCCGAAAATAATGCCCGCACACCCGACGGTATACCGCTTACTACGATGAACATCGAAGATGAGCGTAACGTAAACACTACGCAGAATCGACCTAAAGGCAGTGCCCCCGTCACCGGTCCTGCGACAGCTCCTAAGCCTCCACTAAACCTAAAATCAGGCGTATCGTTCGCCTTTGGTGAGGTCAATGAGTTAGTAGCGTCGTTAACACGTCGTTTATCTCGCCGCCTGAAACTAAAAAACCCTATAGCGATAATAGGTTTAAAGAAATTTAACGACGCCACGCGCACTCAACTAGCCAGCTACATCACTGCCAAAGGCAAAAAGTCTGCGAAAGGCAAGATCGCGATGCGAAAGCTAATGGGCGCTACTAATTTAAAACCTTTAGATTTAAGCGACAAGGCGGCTGTAGGTAAGTTTATACAGCAGCTGCAAAAAGACGGCTTACTCAATAAGACTATGAGCATCGAAGTAGGCAAGGTGGCTGACTCCACGCTTGTTGGTCAGAGTATTGTCCAGCGCGCGGCCTTCGAAGCCCTGCAACCTATGACTAGCTCTACGCTGGTCGCCAAGGAACTTGCGGAATACTTAGTTGATAGCTTTGGTAGACAGAGCCGGAAAGGGTTCCATAAGAAATATGACGGCGCGACAGTCATTATGCTTAATGATTTAGACAACACTAACGAGGCAGCAATCGCTATAACAGCGGCTCATGAGATGGGGCATGCGCTGTTTAACGAAGAGATCAACGGCGTAATAGCTAACAAGCAGCTGTTCGGTCGACTAGTGCGACGCTTCGAACAAGATAGGCAGGCAGCGCGCGACGCTGATAAGCCAATACCGCAATGGGAAACTGTTGGGTTCGAAGAGTGGTATGCCGACCAAGTCGCTGCATGGGCTAAGAAAGATATGCTGGCCGACAAGCGTACCGCGAACGATGCTGTGGATAGCCACTTCAAACGTGTTGCCCGCCGGTTCAAGCAGCTGTGGCAGGAAGTGAAATCGCATAATATCTTTAGGCGTACAGATAAAGTCGCGCCGGAATTCGACAAGTACATGACCGCCGTGACGAAAGCGCGGAGAGCGAACCGCGAAGTAATAACGTCGCCCGTGCGTAACGAGGCGGGTGAGATCGTTGCGTATGCCGCGGCACTTCGGTCTGCACAGCCTACTGCCCCTACACAAGAAGCAGCTGGCGTTGAAAGCCCAACAGAACAGGCCCCATTAGATTTACAGCCACAAGAAGGGGGTGGTTCGGGCAACGACGGTGGTTATGACGGCCCACCGCCGGAGCTACCGATACCTGATGAACCTTCTTGGGAACAAAAGGCGCTTGTTATAGCCCTTAAGAATCAGATTAATATCCAGTCTGGCGCTCAGGCGAGAGCTGAAGGCTGGCGAAGAAAGTTCGAAAAGTGGCAGAAAGCCTTCTTAGAGAACAACCCTCACGCGACTGCGATTCTAGGGATTGTCCGCACAGCAGATGGCATGTTGCGGATGGCTGCTGGCGACACGTTCGCTGACATGTTTTATGTAAGATCGAACACTAGATCAGGTCTCGGTTTTGTACAGGCTAGACAGTTAGCGCGAGATAAGTGGCGCGCAGGATTATTTGATGCGGTAGGGACTGATTGGACTACCGAAGAAGTGCAACGCGCCTTGAAAGAAGCGCAAGGTAGAACGCCGACTGCAAAACTCAAGGAGCCTAAAGCAAAGGCTATTCGTGAGTATCTCGAGAAGATGCACCGTGAGTATGTAGAGCCATCCAACTCGGACATCGGTTTCCGCCAGGATTACTTTCCTGTCCTACTCAGCTTGCCCGAGATAGCGAACGACCCAAAAGCATTCGTTGATTTGGTGCTGAAGTGGGATCCAAAAGCGGACCGTAAGAGCGTTGAGAAAACCGTCGCGCGGTTGGGTCAGTACCAGAGAATTATTGACTCAGATACTGACGTACCTAGTGACCTAGATGCCATAAACCCCGCAGCGGCAGTTGAGGCTAAAATACAGCTAACTAAAAACATTCCGCCCGATGTGTTGGCTACGTTTGGTTTTGTACAAGAGCCTGAAGTCGCCTTGATGAGCTACGTCGACAACATCACAAAACGTGTCGAATGGAACCGCGCTACCAAAGACGCGTCGGGTAAAGATAAGCTCGGGCCTATGTTAAAGGGCATGACTAAGGCGCAGCGCGCAAACGTTGAGTCTGTACTTAACGCCTACGTAGGTAACGTAACGCACCTGTCCCCGTTCTGGCGCAAGACGAACAGTTACCTCGCTACCCTGAACCTAGTCACTTTGCTTCCTTTCGCTACGCTAGCGTCGGTCCCCGATTTTGCGGGAGCGATTGTTCAGACTAGAGAGTTCAACGGTTTTGGTATGGCGCTCAAGCAGATCATGAGCACTATAAAAGACAAAGAAGCGGCGAAGCGTTTGGCTAATGATATTGGTGTAGTCATGCCAGAAGCCGCGGCAAATGCGTGGATGTCTCAGGCAGATAGCGACATGCTCGACCCTACTGCAAGAATGGCAACCGATAAGTTCTTTAAGTGGACTGGCCTTAGCGGGTTAACAAACCTGTCTCGCGAGTTCGCATCAGGTATGGGTAAACGCTTCTTGATTGAGCACGCTAACAACCCGTCCGATCGCTCGGAGCGTTATCTTTCTCAGCTCGGCGTAACCTATGATCAGGTGCGCCGCTGGGAGGAAAATGATTTTTCGTTCGATGGCGAAGACGGCCAGGCAGTTAAAGCTGCATTGCAGCGCTTTGTAGAGAGCTCGGTCCTGCGTCCTAATGCCGCAGAGAGACCCATCTGGGCATCAGATCCTCGTTTTGCTTTGATCTGGCAGATGAAGTCTTTCATATACGCTTTCAACAAAGTAATCCTTGAGGGCCTGGAGCGCGAAGGCTATATGCGTTTCTTAGAAGGGAAGGGTGGCGCGAAAGGGCTAGTACCAGCACTTGCTCCGCTCATGTTAATAACACTCGCCTCTTTTATGCCATTGGCTGCATTAGGGCTGGAGCTGCGCGAGTACGCAAAGGTCGGACTGTCTTACGCAATTCCTGGTATTGATGGAAGCCTTAAATACCTCAGAACCGACCAGATGGATTACGGCACATACTTCACCGAGCTGTTTGGACGTGCAGGATTAGACGGGCCTCTCGGTCTTATTACTATGGCTCAACGCTCTGGTGATTGGGGTGGCTCATCCTTAGCCACGCTACTTGGTCCAACGGCTGAGCTGGCCGATAAGATAATTCAAGATGGTCCATTCGATGGCGCATACACGCGTATGAACTCACCGCAAGAAGCGGCTGGGACACTCCTAGGAATTGGCGCAATCGCGAGAACTTTACTATGAGTATTTTCACAGCGTTACTCGGTCCCGTTGCCGAGTTAGGTAAGGCTTACTTAGGCAACAAAGCCGAAGAAAAGCAGGCTATCCACCAGCGTAAGATCACAGCGATAAATAACGATGCTGACTGGGAAGGCAAGATGGCCGACGCCTCGGCGAATTCGTGGAAAGATGAGTATCTGGTAATTCTGCTCACATCACCTGTGGTTGCGATTATGTATGGCGCGATGACGGGCGACGTAGAGATTATAGAGCGTGTCCAATTCGGCCTCGCAACTCTTGAGCTTCTTCCTGACTGGCTTTCGTACTTGCTGTACGTGGCGGTGACGGCGTCCTTCGGCGTGAAAGGCGCGGACAAGATAATGAAGATGCGGGGTAAGTCGTGAACGACCAAGAGTCTAGCCGTCGTTTTGATAGGATCGAAACGAAGATCGACAAACTTACTGACATTCTCGCAAGCGTGGCGCGAGTGGAGGAGAAGTTAGTCGGTGCGGATGCGCGTATAAAGCGCCATGAATTTCGCCTCGATGAGAGCGAAAGGAAGGTAGATGATCTAACCGAAGCAGTCGCCTCGAACTCACAGGTTGCTAAAGTCGGCCAAGGGTTAGTGACCTCTATATGGGCCGCGTTTATAGGCTTTATTGTTTACATGTTTAGGGATTGAAAATGTTTAAGTACTTCAAGATAGAAGACTTTGATTGCCAAGAGACTGGCAATAACGAGATGGACCACCAGTTTATAAAGGCTTTAGACCAACTTAGGGCCGCTTGTGGATTCCCGTTTATTGTGACTAGTGGCTACCGGTGCCCGCGTGGCCACAGCATCGAAAAAGCTAAGTCTACGCCAGGTACACACGCAAGTGGTATTGCCGCGGACATAGCTGTGCGGGGTGGCGCTCAACGAAGAGCTGTTGTAAATCATGCTCTTGCTATGGGCATGTCAGTGGGTGTGGCGAAGACCTTCGTCCATATCGACATTAGAAAGACGACACCTGTTCTTTGGTGCTATTAACTACTGGCTTTATATTAGTTGAACTAATATAATTAACCGATATACAGGTACATATTATGGCTTATTCTGACACTTTAAATCTTGTAACTGGCGATACTCTTCCAGAGCTGACCTTTTCTTTAAAGGACAGTAACACGGCTGCGGCAGGTAGAAACCTAGACGAGAACGACAGCACTACCTGGGCACCGATCGACGTAACGGGGTCGACTGTTAAACTGCGCCTGCGAGAGTTGGGCAGTACCGCGGTTAAGTCCACGCTAACTTGCACGGTCACAGACGGTGCAGGGGGTAAAGTCGCTACCGACTTCCCCGAAGGAACCCTAGACACCGCTGGCACATTTGAAGGCGAGCTCGAGCTGACTTTCTCTAACGGCGGGAAGCAGACTGTTAACGACTTAATTAAATTCAAAGTCAGAAGTGACTTTGATTAATGAGCTACCGAGTAGTCGTCGATAGTCCCCAACGAATACGCGCTCTAGCTAGCAGCGCAAAAATTTCGGTCGTCGACGCGAAACTCGAAAAGACCCAAGCCGTAATCACCCGTACCTCTTATTCTGCCTCCGCATCTGCGCAGATCTTAAATGCTTTTGCGGACTATGCAAAACTTACTACTCAGACCCAGTACCGAACCCTAACCGCTATAGATGTAGCGTTAGATCCATACTCTCTTAATAAATACTTTCGGCTGGAAGAGTTTAGTGTTTCTGACTTAGTGTCAGTCAACACGGGTAAAGCCCCCAATGAAGTGCTGGGGGCGAGCGATCAGGTTGAAAATTTCCGCCTGGGTAAAGGGATTGGGGACGAGATGGGCATTGGTGATTTTACTCATATATTGCTTGAAATACAGCGTGCTTTTTCGGACACCCTATCTTATAGCGACACCCATGCACTCGGCCTTGGCCTAAAAAAATCAGATTCTATTGGTGCATACGACGCTGCTCAGCGGAATCTTGGGAAAGGGTTAGCTGACTCTTTTGCGATTGCTGAAGCTACAGCGTTTTCTCTTACTTCTCTGCTTTCAGACGGCACTAGCCTTTCTGAGCAGTTCAACAGAACTGTATCGTTTATCCGAGGCTTTACAGAAACTGCGGGTATTTCAGAGGTAACTGCAACTTCAGTAAGCAAAGCTCTACAAGACGGAGCGTCTGTAGCAGATTTATTTGCACGCACTGTTTCCTACGATAGGGGGTTCATAGAATCTTTCGGGACCGCGGACACTGAGTCGCTACTCGTAGATAAGGGTGTGGCAGACACAGCTGCGTTATCAGAAGAGCTAAGTCGAACTGTAAGTTTTCAGCGCTCGTTTAGCGACGCGTTTGTATTGGATGATTTTACTGATGTCGATGCGATTCGTAGGTCGGCTTCTGCAGTAAAGAACAACGTGTTTGGTTTCACTGATACGCAAACCTTCGGTACAGAGAAAACCCTTCAAGATACGGCGGCATTCTCAGATCTGGCCGCGTTAGCTACAGGGCGACCTGCATCGGATGCATTTAGCGTAGGCGATATCTTTCATAAGGTTACTACATTTAGCCGTCCGTTTTCCGATACCACCTCACTATCTGAGAGCAGCTCGTCTTCAATTAGCAAAGTGCTATCTGACCCCGCATCGGTATCAGATATATTCCAAAAGGATGTTGCTTTTACCCGAACGTTCTCTGACGCAGTTAGCTTCGCCGAACAATCCGTCGCCGCCTTTAGCAAAGGGCTCGCCGACACTGCGTCACTAACTGAATCAATAGAAATTACTACGGCGTCTCTGGCGTCGTCTGTATTAAATGCCGGTGCGCTAAATAGTTCACCGCTAAATAACTAGGAGAAATCCAATGCTACATGATGATTTTAAAATTACCGGACACCTGACTATTGCCATTAACGAAACTGTTGTGCAGGAAGTACCTAACCTGGTGGTTACCGACGGTAAAGAATACGTTGCTAGTCGAATGAAAGACGCGTCTACCTCTGCTATGTCGCATATGGCGATCGGTACAGGTTCCACTGCGGCAGCTGCTGGTAATGCGGCACTTGGCTCGGAAGTTGACCGTAATTCACTGACGTCGACCGGAGTGTCAAACGCCACTGTTACTTACATCGCTACGTTTGGCGCTGGCGAGGGCACTGGTGCGCTTACAGAGGCCGGCTTGTTTAACGCCAACTCTAGCGGCACCATGTTGTGCCGTACGGTATTCGCGGTGGTGAATAAAGGGTCGTCAGACTCGATGACGATTACCTGGAGTGTGACCGTTAGTTAATCTGATTGGCACTTTGAGGTATTAAGCATGGCAGTAGTTTTTTCGAACAACGCCGTAACGGCGTTGGCATCTAACATAACATCATCTGTAACGAGCATTACTGTCCAAGACGGTTCTGTATTCCCGACCCTAAATGGATCGGACTATACATACATAACTTTTGAAGACCTTGTAGGTAATAAGGAGATCGTGAAGCTTACTGCGCGGTCAGGTAATACGCTGACCGTAGTTCGTGCTCAGGACGGAACGTCCGCGCGCGCGTTTAGTAATGCTTCGAAGTGTGAACTGCGATTAACTGCTGCCGGTTTAAATGAGGTTGCGAATCAGGCTGATACAGATACCAACACTACCTACTCTGTACAAGATGGCGAGCTTTCGGAAAACAACTTTACGGACGCTGATCATTCCAAGCTGGATGGTATTGCAACTAACGCAAATAATTATTCCCACCCATCAGCTCACTCCATTAGTTTTATCACTGGACTACAGACTGCGCTAGATGGAAAGGTAGATGATTCTCAAGTTCTAACGAACGTGCCATCGGGTGCTGTGTTTACAGATACAAACACGGTTTATACACACCCATCAGCTCACTCCATTAGTTTTATCACTGGGCTACAAACTGCGTTAGATGGAAAAGTAGATGATTCTCAAGTTTTAACGAACGTCCCGTCAGGCGCTGTGTTTACCGACACGGTTTATACGCTACCTTCTGGCTACGCCACTGAGTCTTACGTTGGCACACAGATTAGCAACCTTGTCGATTCATCTCCTGCCGCCCTTAACACGCTGAACGAATTAGCATCTGCATTAGGTGATGACGCTAACTTTTCAACGACCGTAACAAACAGCATTGCAACTAAGTTGCCTTTGACTGGCGGTTCATTGACTGGCGCGCTTACTATAGCAGATAGTGCTGGAGCTTCTATTCCTTTGCTTATTGGCTCAACCAGTTCAATACAGCATACTATGCAACAATGGAGAACTAGCTCACATAGTAGTAATTCTGATGCAGCATACATAATCGCTTATGGAGGTAGTAGCTCAAGTAACGCAGGTAACTTTGCAGTCAAGAACGTAGCATCTGGCGGCGAAATATTCTTTGAGTTAAACAATAGTGTAGAGCCTTTAAGACTGACAAGTACGGGTGCAACCTTTGCAGGAAACATCGCAGTCTCAGGTACTGTTGATGGTATTGATATTGCAGCAAGAGATTCTGTCTTAGACACAGCTTACGGCTGGGGTAACCATGCTACTGCTGGGTATTACGCTGCAAGTAACCCTAATGGCTACACTAACGACCAAACAGCCGCAGAAATACTGACAGCTATTAAGACTGTAGATGGCTCAGGTTCAGGCTTAGATGCTGATACTGTTGATGGATACCATGCATACGAATCAAGAATATTAGATACACGAGATAGTGGCGATGTAACGCCTAACGACTTTGGCGACGCAAGAGTTTCGTTCAGCTTTACTAACGACATAGCAGGAGCAACGCACACTTGGGATAGTGTTATAACTGTTAAAGGTTGGAGTGATGGTTACAGAGCATGGCAGATAACATCTAACGCAAGTAATGATGATACAGATCAAAACTTATATTTTAGATCAGGAAGAGGCACTAGCTGGGGCAGTTTGCGAACCGTATGGGATAGCGGCAACGACGGCACAGGCTCTGGATTAGACGCTGATCTCTTGGATGGTCAGCATGGCTCTTATTACGCCACAGCAGCGCAAGGAACTCTAGCAACTAATGCACTGCCTAAAGCCGGTGGTGCTATGACTGGCGCATTGCTCATTGATACAGACAATGTCGCTAATGGGGCGCTAAGGATCAACGCAGATCAAACCAACCCCGACAACGACTTTTATTTTGCTCAAGAGATCAATTCTAATCTATCTGGCACGACCGCTACAACTGGTGATCGTGAGCAGGGCGGGATTTGGGTGGATATTAACTCCATGACGACTGGGGGAGATATAAACAACGAGCATAGGGTTTATGGTGCTTTTATAGATGTGGATTCTACCGGAGACTCAGACCTTGTTTATGGTATCTCGGCAGATGCCACTGTAACCCCTACAACAGGTCAGACAACCTCTGTTTACGGTGGCTCTTTTAGAGCAGAAGACAACGGCGGTGCTGGTGCAGTTAATAATGTAACTGGCGTTCAAGGGGTAGCTGTTAGTGATAATAGCAGCTCTGACTCTAACAACATTTACGGCGGGTATTTTAAGGCATCTACTACATCAGACAGTGCAGTGGTTGGCTCTGCAATCGGCACTTACTCTGAAATTGAAGTAAATGGCTCTACTGATCTTTTGGGTTCTAGCATGGTTTACCGCGCTGAGTACGACAACAACACAAACGTGGCGCAAACCAACAATACTTATTTGTTTTACGGAAACTACGCAGGCACCCTCCCAACGACTCCCTACGGTGTATATATTGCAGACGCAGTGGATAACTATTTCGCAGGTAAGGTTCGCTCCAATGTGGGCTTTGATATTAGTGGCACCACAGTAATAGACTCTAGCCGCAACCTAACCAACATAGGCACCCTTAACGGCGGTACTGCGTGGCGGTCTAATAACGATGGCTCAGGCTCTGGATTAGACGCTGATCTCTTGGATGGTCAGCATGGCTCTTACTATTACCCAGCAAGTAACCCTAACAGCTACAATAATTATTCTCTGCCACTTGCAACGAATACAGTTCGTGGCGGGGTAGAACTATTTAGCAATACAGATCAATCTGTAGCGGCTAATGCAGTAACGACTACTACAGGTCGCACTTACGGAATACAGCTTAACTCTGCTAATCAGGCTGTTGTAAATGTTCCTTGGTCTGATACAAACACTGTCTACACTTTGCCTTTGTCATCCTCTTCAACTCGCGGTGGCGTTAAGATCGGTTACTCTGAGAACGGCAAGAATTACCCAGTAGAGCTTTCGTCAGAGAAGATGTTTGTCAATGTGCCTTGGGCTAACACTACTTACTCAGTAGGTGATGGCGGTCTAACGCAAAAGAACTTCACGACAACTTTAAAAACAAAGTTAGATGGCATTGAAGCCTCCGCAAACGTTACAGACACAGCTAACGTAACAGCCGCTGGCGCACTAATGGACAGTGAAGTTACAAACCTTTCACAGGTTAAAGCTTTTGCTTCTTCTGATTATGCTACGGCTGCACAAGGCACTTTAGCTGCTGCGGCACTTCCAAAGTCTGGTGGTGCTATGACCGGAGCTATCACAACCAACAGTACCTTTGATGGCGTAGATATTGCTACACGAGATGGCGTTTTAAGCAGCACTACAACTACCGCTAACGCCGCTTTGCCAAAAGCCGGTGGAACCATGTCGGGTGCAATAGCGATGGGAACGTCTAAGATTACAGGCGCTGGCGACCCTACTGCTGCACAGGACGTAGCAACTAAAGCTTATGTTGATGCTAACGCTGGTGGTGGTGACATTACTGCTGTAACTGCTGGTTCAGGTCTAACTGGTGGTGGTACTTCTGGCGCTGTAACTCTCAACGTAATTGGCGGTGATGGTATTACTGCTAACGCAAATGATATATCTCTAGATAACACTGTTATAAGAAATACAGGCGCTCAAACAAAAAGCGGCCAGATGAACTTTAGCGATGTTGTTCGCGTTAACAACACTAACGCAGTTTTAAGACTGACGGCAGGAACAAGTAGCCCTGCAACAATACAGTTTGGCGATTCTGGTGATTTTGATATAGGTAAGATTTCTTACTTCAACGCTAACAACTCAATGGCCTTTACTACCAACACTGGCGAAAGAGCTAGAATTACTTCAACAGGTGACTTCCTTGTAGGGAAAACGGCTCAGAACGCTACCACTGTAGGATGTGAGCTTGATGCTAGCGGTTTAATATACGCTACAGCTAACCTTACTGGGTATCAAGGCATCAATGTAAGGAATAACTTTTCAACAGATTCACTAGTAGGCTTAAAGGCATTTAACGGTGTAGCACAAATAACCGCTACTTCCGCTACTGGTGGTGGACATAGTATTGCTATGGATGGTGGATTAAGTGGAGAGTATGCAAGATTCACTAGTGCAAAAAGATTAGGCATAGGCATTACCGCACCGACTCAGGCACTTCATGTTGTCGGTAACATAGTGGCTACAGGTAACATTACTGCTTACTTCTCTGATGAACGCCTTAAAGACTTCAAGGGAACCATCCCTAACGCGTTAGACAAGGTAGCCCAGCTTAACGGTTACTACTACACTCCTAACGAAACTGCTCAATCTCTTGGTGTAGACAACAATGGCGTAGAGGTAGGTGTTTCTGCTCAAGAAGTAGAAGCTGTATTGCCTGAGATTGTCACTGACTCTGTGGTAGGTAAAGATTACAAAACAGTGATGTACGAAAAACTAACTCCTCTTCTTATCGAAGCTGTAAAAGAGCTGACTCAGAAAGTAGCGGAACTTGAATCAAGATTAGATAAGGTGGAGAAATAACATGGCTATACGTTGGAACATTTTGGCGTTAGACGCTAACGTAGAAACAGGTGCAATTAATACTGCACACTGGGAAGCTTCTGATTACGAAGTGGTTGATGGCGTAACCCATAGAGGCCGTAGATATGGCACTGTTGGTCTTGAAGCTAACGTGGATGCTGAAGGCTTTATTCCTTGGGCTGACGTTACTAAAGAAAACGCTATGGCATGGACGAAGGCTGCTTTGGGCGAAGAGGAAGTTGCCTCT
>Ga0208032_1000317_pt1 | contig 31138 bp, 26 predicted proteins | sample MalvirAntarct_66_FD_184254 | JGI IMG/M metagenome (GOLD analysis project Ga0208032, IMG submission 184254) | Marine viral communities from the Global Malaspina Expedition - Malaspina viral metaG Antarct_66 (SPAdes) (version 2) | ecosystem: Environmental > Aquatic > Marine > Oceanic | place: West... | reverse complement strand
TCTTACCGTGCTTTCTTAGCCAGGTCAGCACTGTCGATCGACCCTGAATGCCGTAGATCTTCTGGGCTTGCTTATAGGTCATATCGCCTTTTTCAACAGCAGAAACAACCTGCAATTTAAAGCCCAATGTGTAATCGCGTTGAGTGCGCTTGCGCTGCGTATTTTCTGGCCTGTCCATAATAGGTCCTCTAGGTGTAAACCTATTTCAGGACGGGACAGGCAAAGCAAAAAGGCCGGCAATTTTTCATTGCCGGCCTTTTTAGTAGTAGTTTCAGACTTTAAATCGATGATTAGAAGTCGTAAGACATACGGGCGTACATGACTCGACCCAGTGGATCTTGCAGTTCACCCACGATACCGGAAGTCATACCCACTTTCTGTGGTTCACGATCGAAGGCATTACGCATACCGACTGTGATACCAGTCTGACCATCACCGATTTCCAGGCCGCTGTAAGTGTAGAACCAGTCCATCTGTGTCCAGGCACGAATGGTGTCTACATCTCTCCAGTTGCTGTGCGGGAAGTACTGCTGGAAGCTATAGTTGTTCGCGTCATAATTAACTTCGTCAACATAACGCGTGGTTGCCGCCACAAAGTGGTCGCCCATTCTCCAGGTTGCACGCAGGTTGGCGCGCCATTCTGGCATTGCTGGGACCGCACCGTAATCGTTGTTGTGGTTGCCCACCGCCTCGATCACAGGATCCAGAGGATCCAGCTGGAACTGGTAGGAGTCAACCATTGTAGCCGACAGGTTAAGACCGAACTCGCCCCACTCATTCGTTGGGATCAAGTAATCAGCCGTGATGTCGTATGCCTTAACCAGCATCGCAGAAGCGTTAGAGTCGCTCTGAATGACTTCTGTGATAAAGCCGATGTCGTTAGGCGCACGGATGATACGATCATCTGATGCCGGGTTAGCTACCCAGTTACGAATCTGATCTTCTGTTGGGTAAGGGTTCGCCGTAGTTGGCGTGAAGCCAGTTTCGATTTTGAAGTTCTCAAAGTCCTTACGCATCAGATCCTGAGTGGTTGTACTAACGATACGGTTGCTGAAGTCAGTTTCGCTGTAGTTCAACGTCAGCGTCAGGTTATCAGTTGGTACAAGATCTACACCCAGCGTCCAGCTTTCTGAGGTTTCAGACTCCAGATTCGGGTTACCCTGCTGACATGAGTTCACATAGGCGTTAAAGCTTGAGAACAGGTCATCCAGCAGTGTCAGACCACAGTCACGTGGTGCTTCCAGCTGGTTCATGGTTGGTGCCAGGAAGGCTTCGCCCCATGTTGCACGCAGACCTAACCAGTCGGTTGGTTCATAAACAGTACCCACTTTAACAATGGAGTCTTCCTGACCTGTGCTGAAGCTCTCATTACGGGCAGCAATGTTCACTTCCCAGTTAGACGCCAGTGGCAACAGGAATTCTGCCATCACGGCATCAACTGAACGGCTGCGTGAGAATGGCGCCACCTGGGCACCCAACAGGCCTTCGCCCGCAATTGTCAGTGCATCCGGAATACGCTCCAGTGACTCCTCACGACGCTGTAAGCCAAAAGCCGCACCAATTTCACCGCCAGGCAGCTCAAAACTACCCAATGGAATAGTACCGTTGAATACCAAATCGAAGGTTTGCAGATCATCCGTGTAACGACGGCGTGGATCCCGGCCCACCTGATCCATCACGGCCTGAGAAGTCGCAAATTGTGGGTCTGTCACACCAAACGGGTTGAAACAGGCATCCACGTCGTTGACTACATCACAGGTCAGGCCTTGAGCGATCGCGTCATAGTTCCAGACCTGAGACTCAGTGTTCAGGTCCAGCATACGGGAGAACGAGTAACCTGCCTGACCTTCCCAGCCATCCAGGTAAGGTACTGTGAACTGAGCATCAAATGCTACGCGCGTGTAGCGACGATCCAGTTCATCCTGACGAGCACAGGAACCGTCCTGGGCGTTTTGTACCGGACAGGTATCGGCTTTACCAACCGCACGCCAGCGAGTGATTGGCAAATCCTCATAGAAAGGCACGCCACCCATTGGATCACTATTCATGTTGGCAAACTGGTTTTGCGCCAACACGACATTGTTATCAGCACCACGCAATGGCAGTGGACGACCATAGCCATCAGTTACAATGTTACCGGCATTGTCACGACGAGGCTCGGCAAACAGCTCATTGCCGCTTGCGTTCACCGCACGGAAGGGGTTGCCTGGCAGCTCACCGCGTACAGTCGGCAGTGCCGTAGTACGGCCACCCGGGTTGGATGGTGACGTGCGACGATCAGCTGTCTGGCGGGTGTACATTAACTGGCCGCTCAGGGTCAGGTCAGAACTGACATCCCAGGTCGCATTGGTGAAGACCTGCATGATGTCATTTTGTTCGCGGAAATCACGCGTATCACCAAAGTCCATCCAGCAGCTACCCAATGCCTGGAAACCAAAGGGGTTGGCTCCGATTTGGGCAGGATCATCCCGGGTAGTGCTACATGAGGGATCTGGACGGTTAGCAGATACACCCGTCAGATTACCCATCTCGTCACGCTGGGGTACAGACCAGTTACCTGGGTTGGAAGTACCGGAAGAAGTCAAACCCGCTTTCATCAAGTCGGGACGGTCAATCCAGCGCAGTGGATCGGCTTCACGAAAAGCAAATGCACCGACAAAGTCAATTTCACCGGCGATTTCGGTACCAAAAAGGGTGGATATCTGCTTCTCATTGAAGCTGCCAGGACCATCGTCCTGCTCATAATATAACTCGGTTTTGATGCCGTCATATGACTTGTAAGGCACCATGTTAACCACACCGGCTACCGCGTCAGTACCGTACAGTGCCGCAGCACCATCGGTCACGATTTCCATACGTTGTACGGCAATATTTGGCAGCAGCACGTTAACGTTGGATGTCGGTGTACGCTTGCCATCCATTAACAGCAGTGTGGCGCTGCTGCCGAGACCACGCAGGTTGAATGCAGTCGTATTACTGGATGTACCCTGAATCGTATTGGTCGTGGCAGAACCGGCGTTGAACGTCATGTTTTGCACAACCTGACCCATGTTGACCGTACCTTCGGCCTGCAGATCTTCGTTGCTAATGGTGGTGACAGGTGATGCGGCAGTGAAACCTTCACTGCGACGGATGAATGAACCCGTGACAACAACTTCTTCCACTTCTGGCTCGTCCTGGGCCATCGCTGGCAGAGAAACCGTTGAAGCAAACACGGCTAAGGAAGCGCCGGTGGTCAGTTGTCTGATGAGTGTAGATAGTACAGATGGTTTTGTTTTGATTGTTACAGCAGTCACTTATACGCCCTCGTATCATTGTGATTATATATGGTCGTACTCATATTTTATTAGCGGGTACCGCCTATGCCTGGCTCTCCTCAACAAGCAGACTGGCGTTGTCCACTCTAAAACCAAACACGAAACCCGCATTTTTTTTATGCACCCGATTGCATTTCACATACCAGGACCAGCACTACTCCAACTATATAAAGCTCGATCAAAAAGCCTAGCAAGAGCGCACCAGTACAATGTGATCTGGGTCGCATCGTCGAACACTAACAAAGTCGTCACAATTTGTAAAGAACTGTTTCCGCAATTCTTCAAATTGCTTATTGATTCAGATCAAGGAAGGGAGATTTGGGGAATTGATGTTACTTTTACAGACGTTTTACAGACACTTGGGGCTTGTATACGAAACCAAAACATAATCTTTAATCGTATATTAAAAGCACACTCTACATAAACTCATTTCAACCTACAAAAGACTCACTTTATCGAAGAGCAAGGATTTAGAGAAAGTACACGTTTTCTAGCGAAGAATAATTACTCGACAACCACTTTAAGAACCTGGCCGACTCGCAACATGTCACCAGCCAGGCCGTTTTGAGAGCGTATGGCATCCACACTGGTTCGGTAACGGTTGGCAATGCGCCAAAGCGTCTCGCCGCGACGAACCTGGTGCTCCAGTTCCGTAGGCTGCTGGGTGGCGGTCTCTTGCTGGCTGGCCACCATTGTGGCATTGCCATTGCTGTTTGATTCTGCCGGGATTGTCAGCACCTGCCCGACACGAATCAAGTCGCCTCGCACATTATTAGCCGCGCGTAGCTGGCTGACAGTGACATTGCTTCTCGCAGCAATGGCAACCAGGGTATCACCAGACTGTACTTCATAATCGTGGGTTCGACCAAGAATACTGGCCAGGTAAGCCTGATAAGGTTCCGGGAATGTGGCTACATGATAGTGGGGTGGTCTTCGCTCACGGGTTACATCCAGCACACGGCTTCCCTCAAGAGATAGCAGTGTCTGCTCCAACCAGCGGCGACACCGACTATTGGAAGGCACGCGCAAGTCAAAAGCCATGCCAGTTGGATGCACCGAGTCATTGGCAGCATTGGATGGCTGGCGGGCAATCGGGCGCGTCATGCTGGTGACCGTCATCTTCTCACCGCAAGCGTTGTAATACTGCGCACTCAGACGTTCAACCAGCGTTTTAACGGCCGGTTGCAGATAGGGATAGGACACATTGTGAATCGCCATTGTTGGCGTCGGGCGAACACGCTGCAAATTACCAAGCTGGATCATGTCATCGACATCTCTCGATGTATGAGCAAACTGGTAACCATGACTGACAGCATGACCATGTTGCTGTTCCATGGACGAACGCGATCCACGCAATGTTTGCGCTTGCGTCATAGAAGCCGTAATCAGTGTGCTGATAGCCAATAGGCAAATTGTCGTTATTTTCATCCCTTCTGCCCGCTGCTCAGAAATTGGATTGATTTGAAGATACCGATGGCACCCTATTCTCAGGTGAATTATTCAGTTTGTCCAGCATTGTTATGATTTTTATAACAAAAAATCAAATTATCATCATTAACTATTCGTCAAATTCACCAAATGCTGGCTTGATTTACCATGTTCGCCGAGATAAGCCAGATGCCAGATAAAATATTTTTCTAATATTATCAGCAACATAAGGCACTCCTCCTGATGGCATCAAATATGCATTACTACAGGATGATGCTCCGACATTTTGACGAAAAATAACCGCCACTTTAACGGATCGTCATTTTGAAAACAATTTCTGGTTCAAGAGCCAGCAAAGGAATATATTTTCCTATTAGGGCGGTCTGATGATTGCCACAACGACGCAGGAGGTTACCAGTCGTGCACTTGCCAACACGCTATAGAGATTTTCGACCCTTACCCTGGATGGCCAAGGTAGTGAGCCTTTTGCTGATTGCCGTTTGCCTCATAATGGGCGTGGTCGGCGTGCTGCTGCCCATCATTCCAGGCGTGCTGTTTTTCTTCATTGCTGCCTTGCTATGCACCCGGGTATCACAACGCGCCTATCATTATGCGCATGCAAATGCCTGGTACCGCAGACACCTGGACAGCTGGCACCGTTCAAACCGACTGCCGGTTCTGTCCCGACTCAAAATAGCCGGATTGCTGGCGATCCGGTCAGTCGCTGATGCCATTGTCAGCCTTGGTAAAATGCTGGCTCGCTGGCGACAACGACCTTGATGGACAACGAACTTGAAGAGAGGGAGAAAAAACTCAGTCCCGGCGTATTACCACAATGACGGCTCCTCGATTCTCGCTATGGACATCCAGCACCGTTCCCTGACGATGCAAATAATTCAACTCAGCCAGCACAGCGTCGCGAATTCGACCGCCGCCAGTAATCAGTCGCAACTGCCGACAGTATTGATAGCACCAGCAATCCTGTAAAGCCAACTCGAACTTCTCAAGCGCCTCAGCAACCGTTTCGTGTTGATGGGCTATGTCGACAACCTCTGTACTGCCATCAGAGGCTTCGAACAAGGGGCTATCACACTTTTCACAAACGGGTTGCTGTTCCCGGTCCCTGATGTCAGCTGGCGCCAGGGAGTGCGGCATACCGCATACCAGACAATCCCGATCCAGATTGCCAAAACCAGATTGCATATTGGCCACCATAAAAAAACCGTGCATTATGCGGATTGTAAACGCTTCGCACAACTTAACGTCCCGCTCATCCCGCAGGCCGTATCAAGGACCAGAGTAAACGACCATGAACCGATCCCTCCGCTACCTTTTCACCTGTATCACCCTGTTTGCCATACTAGCCACTGGCGCCAACCTCCTTCAAGCGCAAGAGAGGCCGGATAACCTGGACTCCCTGGACCAGATTCTCGCCACGTCCGGTTATAACGGCACAATGATCATAGTTAACCCAGAATCAGGGCAATGGTTGCAAGGCGCTTACCAAAACCCCGACGAAACATTGCCACCACTGGATATTGATAGCGCAGCTATCCCGGCTTCTACCTTTAAAATATTCAGTTCACTGGTGGCATTGCAAGAAAGCGTGGTAGCGAGCGCAGAAACCATAATCCCCTGGGATGGTGTCGAACGAAGCCGCCCTGAAATTAACCAGGACCTTACGCTGGCAGACGCCTTCCGTTATTCAGCAGTCCCGCATTACCAGGGCATGGTAAAAACAGTCGGTGAATCGCGTATGCAGCATTGGCTGGACTTGGCCGAGTACGGCAACCAAAATCTGGACGGCGGTTTGACGACGTTCTGGCTGGAAGGCGACCTGCGCATCACACCACGGCAACAGTTGACGCTATTACAGTCACTCAACAACCTGTCATTGCCATTTGACACGAACGTGCAACAGACCGTGAAAAACATCATGGTTAACCGAGAAGAATCAGGTGTCATTATTCGTGGCAAGACAGGCCTGGCAGTCATTGGCAACGGCATGAATACCGGCTGGTGGGTAGGCTGGACTGATAATGGCAGTCAGATCTGGTATTTCGCGACACTGTTACAGGCCAGCCAAAACACGATGGCAGAGACGCCAGAGGCGCAGGCAAATTTTATTACTGCTCGCCAGGCAGTGACTGACAAAGCATTACGACACCTGGAAATCCTGCCTCCGCTTTCTCAATAATTCAAACGGAGGCAGGCACAAAGGCATCAGGGGACAGGTGTTTTCAACGCCTTGTAGAACGCGTCAACACTTTCCCCTTCATTCTCCGGGGTCTGAGTCATCAGGGAAACCACAGGAATGACAACCAGTGGCACCAGGGTTGTGAAATACGCCGCCACATCATTTTCCATGTGCAGAACCCAGGTATTGGCAGCCCAGGCCAGCAGCCCGAGACCGTAACCCGTGGCGATGCCCCAGAATACAGCCACTTCGGTCGTCTTGCGCCAGTAGAAAATAAAACCGATAGCAATTGCCGGTGGCACAACCATGGCAAAACCCAGTAACAAGAGCTGCAACACAGAGGTAATCGGCAGCACACAGGCCAATGCACCAGCGAACAGACCGTAAATGACAGCAGTGATGCGATAGGAGCGCAGCTTCTTGGTCGGCGTGAACTCACGAGATCCCGGTATCCAGTCATTGACAAACAGCGTTGCACTGGAGAGCAGGATAGGACCACCAGAAGAGATCAATGCAGCCAAAACGGCAGCCAAAGCAATGCCACCGATAATCGGCCCGGTATCAGTCGCGATCTGGGTGATGGTCGCATAGCTGGTCAGACCGCTGTCAGCGCCATAACGTGCCACGGCTTCGACACCGATAATGGATGCCAGAAATGGCATAATCGCAGCAAGCACCCCGGCCAACAGGAAGGCCGGGATAATCAATTTTTCTGAGCGGGCAGAACTGGAGTAATTAACATATACCGAAGCTGCTGGCGTGTGAATGACGGCTGAAAAACCCATGGCAATAATCGGAAACCAGCCCATGCCGACAAAACTCCACCAACTGGCTGAATCCCGGCCTGATGTTTCCAGTGCCACATCCACCTTCTCCCGTATACCGCTAATGCCACCCAGTTCGGCTCCCGCGAGTATGGCAACCGCCAAAAAGCCCAATGTAACCACGACCACATGAATGATATTCGTTGACGATGCGCCACGGATACCAGACAGGGCTGTGGCACTGACAATGACCAGCGCCCCGATCATAATGCCCACTTCACGATTAATGCCAAACACGGCGCTGATAATAATACCAATCAGCAACGGCTCAAGAATGTTGACGATCAGATACTCTGTCTGCACACAGAGGCTGGTCAGGCGGGCATTTCGATAGGTTCCGTAGCGCTTGACGAACAGCTCGCCCACAGTAACCAGTCTCAAGCGGCGATAAGGGATGGCAAAAAAGATACCGACCAGAGCCAGCGCCAGAAAAGAGTTGACGCCGTACCACATATTCCAGATACCGGTATTCATGGTGTCACCAGCTACGCCATAGGTACCGGCACCGCCAATGCGCGTGCCGGCAATCCCCGCAGCAATCATCCAGACGCCCATGGCACTGCCGCCGATGGCCCAGTCATCAGAACTGGTACTGCGTTTAGTCAGATACATGCCTACCAGGGTCACCAGACCCAGGTAAACAATAATGGTAATCCCTGCCAAATCCATAATCCCCCCTACGGAATTTTCTGGTCTTTCTTATATTATGCAAAGCATCGGGATTCTAAGCAGACTTTACCTGCCAAGTTAACCCAAATACGGTAGAACGACAGGAAAACCGTTCACCACCATCAATACAGCACAACACTGCGAATGGATTTGCCCGCATGCATCAAGTCAAACGCCTCATTGATATTTTCCAGCGGCATGGTATGGGTAATCAGATCATCAATATTGATTCTGCCTTCCATGTACCAGTCCACAATGGTCGGCACATCAGTCCGCCCGCGCGCACCGCCAAAGGCACTACCACGCCACACCCTGCCAGTGACCAGTTGGAAAGGACGCGTGGAAATTTCCTGCCCGGCGCCCGCGACACCAATAATCACTGATTCGCCCCAACCCTTGTGACAGGACTCAAGCGCCTGTCGCATGGTGTTTACGTTACCAATACATTCAAAGGTGTAATCCGCACCACCGTGCGTGATATCGACAATCGCTTCGACCACATCCTCAACTTCTTTCGGGTTGATAAAATCAGTCATGCCAAACTGTTTCGCCAGTGCCACTTTCTCCGGATTGATATCCACACCAACAATCTGACGCGCACCCACCATGCGTGCTGCCTGAATGACATTAAGGCCAATGCCGCCCAGGCCAAAGACCACCACACGAGAACCCGGTTCGACTTTGGCATCAAAGATCACAGCGCCAACCCCGGTGGTAACACCACAGCCGATGTAGCAAACTTTATCCAGCGGTGCATCTGAGCGTATCTTGGCCAGGGCGATTTCAGGCAGCACCGTGTAGTTTGAAAACGTCGAACAACCCATATAGTGCCGGATTGGCGTGCCGTCAAGGGAGAAACGACTGCTGCCATCAGGCATCACACCCTGCCCCTGAGTGGTACGAATGGACTGGCACAGATTGGTTTTGGGGTGCAGACAATAGTCACATTCCCGGCATTCCGGCGTGTACAGCGGTATCACCGTGTCACCCTTTTTGAGTGATCTGACACCAGGCCCGACATCCACGACAACGCCCGCCCCTTCATGGCCCAGAATGGCCGGAAAGGCACCCTCCGGGTCATCTCCGGACAGAGTGAATGCATCGGTATGACAGACACCGGTTGCCTTGAGTTCGACCAGTACCTCTCCCGCCTTTGGACCTTCCAGGTCAACTTCGCAGATTTCCAGTGGTTTTCCTGCTGCAAATGCGACCGCCGCCTTTGTTTTCATACCCAACTCCTTAAATGACGTGATGATCCGTGTTTCTGTACAAGATTATTAACAATTATTCTGCTCTCAGATGCCTGGCGTGAAAACGCAAATGCTCTGCAATAAATGTGGCGATGAAGTAATAGCTGTGGTCATACCCGGATTGAAAGCGAATTCTGACATCCGCACAGTCCTGCACCACGGCAATCAGATCGCGAGTCAGCAACTGTTCCTTGAGGAACTCATCATCCTCACCCTGGTCAACCAGCAGGGGCAAATGCCACCCATTCTCTTTAATCAGTTCCACACTGTCATATTCAGACCAGACATCCTTATCCGTACCCAGGTAGGCTGTAAATGCCTTTTCACCCCAGGGACAGGCACTTGGATGCACAATTGGCGAAAATGCTGACACTGACTGATAGCGCTCCGGGTTCCGGGCAGCAATCATCAAGGCTCCATGTCCCCCCATAGAGTGCCCAGAGATAGCGCGACGCTCATTTACTGGCAAATGCGCCTCAACCAGTGCTGGTAATTCACGGGTAATATAATCATACATTTGAAAATTAGACTGCCAGGGAGCCTCAGTCGCATTAACATAAAAACCGGCCCCCTGACCGAGATCATAGCCTTCATCATCAGCCACATGCTCTCCACGGGGACTGGTATCGGGAATGATCAATGCCACCCCCAATTCAGCAGCAACTCGTTGAGCCCCGGATTTGGTGCTGAAATTCTGATCATTACAGGTCAGTCCGGATAAAAAATACACCGCAGGCACTGTCTGCTCTTTGCAGGCACCAGGCGGTAAATACACGGAAAACAACATGGTACAGCCCAGTGCGCTCGATTCATGCTGATAACGGATTTGGGAGCCACCAAACAGACGCTGTCGATTCTGTTCCATCAGTGGCTGTTCCTGGCTGTCTTGGGCCCGGTTGTCTTGGGAATGTCTGGACATAATTACCTTTTCTCTCTTATGCTCGCTGGAAGCCAAGATAAACGAAACCCCTACTCCAGGGCAATGAACGCATGATGACAATATGCATGCTCGTCAGGACTTATCAGGATTAACCAGGACAAAGACGAGCATTACCACCAGCGAGATAGCACGTGCCACCCTCGAAATCTGCGCAAAACAGCAACCGCGGTTACGACAGCAAAACTGCTACGGCAGTGGTCGTAGCAAACATGATCGGCACGGGTGTTTTTACCAGCCTAGGGTTTCAACTGGTGGACATCCGCTCAGTCTTTGCCTTGTTAATGCTCTGGTTTGTCGGCGGTATTGCCGCCCTCTGTGGCGCCCTAACTTATGCTGAGCTAACCAGCAGATTACCACGCTCAGGGGGTGAGTACGCCTTCCTGTCGCGCATTTATCACCCCGCCCTGGGCTTTGTCTCTGGCTGGGTTTCACTCACCGTCGGGTTTGCCGCACCCACCGCCCTGGCAGCCATGACATTTGCCGCCTATTTAGGCTCTGCAACTGAACACGTCGTCGAAATCAACCGCATGGCCGCTGCCCTGACACTGGTCATTATCGCAACTTTCGTTCATGGCAGGAGTCACCAGGCCAGTGGTCGCATGCAAGACTGGTTTACACTGATCAAAGTCGCCCTGATCATCATTTTCATTTTGCTGGTTGTGATGACTGTAACTGCCAACGGAACAGCACAGCCCTTGCAGTGGCTGCCAAGCGGCCGCGACGACGATACGCTACTCAGTCCGGCATTTGCCGTTTCATTGATTTACGTCAGCTATGCCTATGCAGGCTGGAATGCTGCCACCTATATTACCAATGAAGTCAGGGATCCAACCCGAACTGTCCCCAAGGTGCTTGTCATCGGCACCTGCATCGTCATGCTGTTATACCTGGCTCTCAATGCCACCTTTCTGTTTGCCGTGCCCATGGATGACATGGAAGGACGTATCGAAATCGGCGTTATTGTCGCCCAGTACACCTTTGGCCAGACTGGTGGCCTGGTGATGGGGGCAACGCTGTCTTTATTATTGATATCAACAGTTAGTGCCATGACAATTGCCGGCCCCAGGGTGTTACAGGTGATGGGGGAAGACTTCCGGCTGTTTCGCCGTTTGTCTGAAACGCGCGATAACGGCGTGCCTCGATTCGCCATTTATGCCCAGGGCGCCTTGACCGTGATCTTTATTGTCACATCAACGTTTGATGCTATTCTGGTTTTCTCAGGTTTCCTGCTGGGATTGAGCTCACTGGCGACGGTGCTGGGCATCTTCGTTTTGCGTTACCGCGAGCAGAAAGCCCAGCATGGCCAGAGGCATAGCGGTTATCGCACCTGGCTTTACCCTCTGCCACCACTGATTTACAGTGCGATTGTCATCTGGACACTGGGCTTTATTGCGGTAACACGACCTGTCGAAGCATTCGCTGCCGCTGCCATCCTGCTACTTGGGCTACTGGCGTATTGGGCCACCGAACATTTTTCACGCCCTGACTGAACCGAGTAAGTCCGAACAGAGTAAGACAGAGCCGTTTGAGAGAAGCGGCATACACAGTTTTCTGATCCACGCTGAACTAAACAACATGGGTTGCCTGACCTGCCACGATATACCAGGTGACAAGCAATGCATTAATCCAGGCACCCAGCAGGTAATGCCCAGTCAGTCGCCAGCACCAACTGCTGATCACCGCAACGATGGCGAGCAGAGGCACAAACTGAATCATCACAATGGTATTCAATGGCTCACCTGGCGTCAGCAATCGTCCTGTCATAAACAGACTGGCATACTGCAACGCCAGAAAGACAAAGAAGCCTCCCGCCAAAACTGCCACATTAGACCAGCGTTCCCTTGAAGCCGTATCAGCCCCCACACTCAACCCCGTGTGCAAACTTCGTCCCAGCAGCACAAAGAAAACCGCAAAGAACGGCAGGTAGGCGAGAAAGCTCTTGAACTGATCCAGATTCATGCGTTTCAAGCCAACAAACCAGAAGCGAAAATCGGTCTTGAAGAGAAAGTCGACAGCCAATACCACCATGTAAGTCGCGGCTACCACCATGATTGCCAATAACAGATTCAGTCCCGGCATGGCTTTCAGTGACAGGACCCGCCCCTTCACCCATATGCCCAGCAACGATAACACCAGCCCGTTAAACAATGCCCAAAGCAGTACCTGGTTACTGATTGATTGCGGCAACAAAGCATTAGCCGGGAAGAACGCAGCGCCAAGGGAGAATACAGGATAAAAACTGGCAACAGGAATCACGGCGCCAGCCAATGCCAGTCCCCACCATTTTCGCTCACGAGCATCCCAGGCACTTTGCCGCACACTGGCGCGCAAAGATACGAAGGCCGGCAGTTGAATCAACTGACGCGACGCAGCCAGTACAAACAACACTATACCAATCAGTGCCATCAGTGTTCCCAGCTCTTTGAAAAACCAGATCTGCACCCGTACACCAGGATCATTGGCGCCATCCAACGTCAAAGCAAACCAGTCCAGCGTATGAGAGACAGCCGTATGTGAAATATGATTACCCGGGTGTGTCACTGACGGGTTATGCAAGACCCGCGCGGTTCCCGCAGGTACACTACCGTAGACCCTGCCCTCTTGCACTGGTGCCGAGACGCCAAACAGGGTTTGCAGCTTTTCACTACTGGCGACCTGCCTGCCTTCGGCCACGCCCCACATCGTGGGTGCAAATTCATCATACTGGGCAAACACCACTGAGACATTGCGTGGCCAGTCGGGCCTACCCTCCGCAGCAAACCCGCTGCCAGTACTGGACCCCTGCAACACCATAGACTGGTAAGCATCTGGCATGGCTGCTGCCGCTGCCAGTACCGTCCATCCTCCCATGGAGTGCCCTTCCAGCCCAATATTGTTTTCATCGACAATATCGAGACTGCGCAGATAGCGAAGCGCGGCTGGCCCACCAAAGCCATTACTGAAAGCAGGCCCATCAGAATAGCCATGCCCGGACTGATCGAGCGAGAGGACAACATACCCCCTGCGAGCCAGCTCAATAGCAAAGGGAGACTGAACCTCCCGGGAGTTGATGTAACCGTGAACCGCCAGAATACCAGGCGCAGGGTTATCGGCTGTCACTCCTGGCGGCACATACAGCAGCGCACTTAATGTCTGGCCGCCAGCACCACTGAAGCGCAGATCTTTGATACTGATTCCGCCGCTGGTTTGTACCCAGTGTGCTATCGCACTACCAAACAAAATCAGGGCAACAGCAATGACCCAAAGGTTCTTTATTTTTCTCATTTTTCTCCCCCCGCCCGCTGAAGTGATCAGGCTGATGCCTTTTCATACATCGGGCTTTGATCGTAAAAAGCTGACTTATTACGGTACATCCTGATATCTGCAGTACTCAGCAAACGGTCAGCTGTTGTTCCGTCATCCGGGCAGACTGCTGCCCCCATGCTCATGGTGGTGCTGACATGCTTACCCGGTTGATACTCAAAATCCCGGTTCAGTGATCGCGAAAGACGAGTCATCAGCACGCCCAGTGCTTCTTCATCATCCACGAACCTGGCAATAACAATGAACTCGTCCCCTCCAAGGCGCCCAGCAACATCACCTTCGCGTATGGAGTCACGCAAGCGCTTTGCGGTGTCGACCAGCAGTTTGTCTCCAACCAGGTGCCCAAAGCGGTCATTGACCGACTTAAAGGCATTCATATCCAGAATGATAATGGCGAAATTACCGTTATTACGGTTGTGATCATTCAGACACCTGGCCAGGCACTCATCAACACTGCGGCGATTATGCAGGCCTGTCAACGCATCCTCTCGGGCCAACTGCTCATTACGTTGATTTGCCTGAAAGTAACATGCGATAACCAGGCCAAATACCCAGTTCAAAGAGGCCAGCAAACCACTAAAATAATAGCCATGGGAAATTGCAGAATCCATGCCGTTTATCAGGCTCAGATCACCACTGAAAGCGAAGCCGGCGCGAATCAGATAGTTAGTCGCCAGCCAGCCAAGGCTGACAGCTGCCAGCATATAAGCTACTAATTCCTGTCGGCTTTTTAACTTCCAGACAAATGCTACCAGCGCCGCCACACTCAGCAACATACAAACCGTGTCATGAAACTGATATCGGGCAACCGAGTCCAACCGGTTAAACCAGGAAGCAAAGACAAAAACGGGAATACATGCAAGAACGGCATACCAGCGTCGAATAGAATACCAGCCACGAAACCGCAATACGCCCTCCAGAATCAACAGCGACCCGGTCAAACTTAGCGAATTACTAAGCATGGCATTGATACCGGACGGGAGACCGATCCAAGATTCCACGTACATGATGGTGAGTGAAATCACACCCGCAAACAGAGCCAGCAACCACATGATGATGGCAGACTGACCACGATTGATACGCCACATAATGAACAGTACCAGGGTGGAACTGGCTACTGTGCCAGTCAGAATCAACAACAATGTCGGCAGGTGTAATGTCATTTTGCTAGAACCCTCACCCTAATCCTCACTTTATAGACATCAATTTTTTGTTATTTCGTCTGACCAGCGGTCAGTGTACTCAATTAACTTGTCTCTGATGCCTGGCTCTGACATTGCATGGCCTGCACAAGGGATAATATGGAGATCGGCATGAGGCATGGCTTTCTTTAATTGCCAGGCATTTTCCACCGGGCATATGACATCATAACGGCCGTGTACGATGACCGTGGGTATTCTGGAGATTAGTGCTGCATTGTTCAGCAGGTAATTGTCCTCCGGGAAAAAACCATGATTCATAAAGTAATGGCATTCAATCCTGGCAAATGCATCAGCAAAATCGTCATCAGCAAAAGCGGCAATCGCTTCTGGGCTTTGTTCAAGCCGGGACGTCGTTCCCTCCCAGACTGACCATGCTTTTGCCGCCTGCTGACGAACCGCAGCATCTGTTGACGTCAGTCGCCGATAATAGGCCTGAATCATGTCATCACGTTCGTTTTCAGGAATCGGATCAATATAGGCTTCCCAGGCATCGGGAAAAAGTCGTGAACACCCTTGCTGGTAGAACCACTGCAACTCGTGGTGTCGCAACAGGAAAATGCCGCGCAGGAAAAGCGCTGTGCACCGTTGTGGATGGGTAATGGCATAAGCCAGAGACAAGGTTGATCCCCAGGAGCCTCCAAATACAGCCCAAGATGTGACTCCCACATGTTCGCGCAAACGCTCAATATCAGCCACCAGGTCCCAGGTGGTATTTTCTTCCACACTGGCAAAGGGTTCACTTTGCCCACAACCTCTTTGATCAAACAGAATGACGTGCCATTTGGCCGGATCAAAGTAGCGCCGCTGTTCAGGATTGATGCCACCACCGGGGCCGCCGTGCAGAAACACAACCGGCTTGCCATGCGGATTACCTACCTGCTCATAATACAAACGGTGAGTTTCTGATACCTGAAGGTAACCCCTATTGAAGGGCTCAATCTCCGGATAAAGTTTGCGCATATTAATACCGAGCATTCGTTAGCAACCTGTCAATCCTACCCCAAAACCACTGATTTGTGCTGGGATTTGTTATTTTTGCGTTAATTGAGAAGGGAATAGATTGGTCGTTGTCAGCGTTATATTTACTTGCTACATTCGACTCGATAACTACTATTAACATAAGCGGTGAGTAACATGTTTGACAGAAACAAGGACAAACCTTCCGTTAAGCCCGAAAATTCAACACCTGCGTCCAGTTCAGGCGCGAGCAGTATGAGCCATTCAACCCCCTCTCCGGCACCAGCACCAACCTCTTCAGCCCCGGCCCCGGCCAGTGTGTCGAACAAATCTGCCGTGCTGGGCGCAACCATTAAAGTCAAAGGGGATATCAGCGGTGAAGAGAACCTGCTGATCGAAGGGCAGGTAGAAGGCTCTGTAAGCCTGTCTTCACATGAACTGACAATTGGCAAAACCGGCAAACTGAACGCCAATCTGACTGCCAAAACCATTCGCATCGACGGTGAAGTTGACGGTGACATCACAGGCAAGGAAAAAGTCGTGGTCACCAGCACCAGTCAGATCAAGGGCAATATCGTGACTCCGAAAATGACGCTGGAAGAAGGCGCACGCTTCAAAGGGACCATTGATATTGATCCAGCTCACGCAAACAGCAGCGCCAGCCCGCAACCTAGTGCGAGTGCAGCAACCAGCAGCAAATCTGCCGCCAACAGCTCCAATACTGGCAGCAACAGCAGCAGCTCCGGCAGCGGGAGCAGTAACAGCTAATGACTCTGGCAGCCAGGGAGTCTCTGGCTTACCCGGAGACTCTGCCAACCCGATTAGTACCGGATCTTCTTGATCGCTTCCAAAAAGTTGATTACCTGCAGGTATTCGATACAGGGTTTGCTGTGCCTGAAACTATTGATCATTTTGTTTCCCGCAAATGCCGGCTGCATTTCAGCGCTGCCTATGAACTACTCCAGAACCCACCGGTTGCGACAAGCTCGAAACGGGATGGCCGCCTAATCGACAAGAAAGCGCAAGACCAGGCTCTTTACCAGGCCTGGCGTGAACGTTTTGATCAGACCTTGGATTTCCCGCAAGGTACTCGTTTTGATCTTTGCTTTTTCTGGGATTTTTTCAATTATACCGACGATATCGCCTTGAAAGCATTTTCTGACAGCCTGTCCCCCTACCTGAAAGACAGTGCAGTGGGACATGCCTATGTATTGCTAAAAGAGGGGCACCCGGTGCTCCACCGCAGTTTCGGGGTAGCAGCCAAAGATGAAATTGTGGTGCGCCCGGCTCACTGGCAAGCGCTTCCAGCATATGCACGTCCCCAGGCCAGAGTGACCTCGATGCTTCAGGATTTCCGAGTAAACCATAGTGTACTCAGACGCGACGGGTTACTGGAAATATCACTCAAGGCGCAACTTGCCAACACCCAGCCCTGAACAGCAAACAACCCGGCTTAGACTCTTCCTGATTGCATCACGTGCTCAGCAAGACCAACACCGGCTTCAGACATGGTCAGGTAAGTCTGATCAGCCCCGACCGCCATAATCTGATCGGCCTCATCCTGATGCATACTGTGTGACACGATCAACCCATCAAACCCGGAAGAACGCAAGTTTCGGGTGGCAATCACTTTCGCTTCCACATCGTTGATGGTCAACACAACCGACCTGACTGTTCCCATATCCAGGCTTTGCCAGAAGCCCGGGTCCTCAGCATCAGCAAAGAAAACTGATCGCCCTGCTCTTTCGTTATCAACGACACGCGCCGGGTCTGAATCAAGCGCAATAACCTCATAACGCGATTGTAAATAGTCATAAGCCGCTTTACCCGTTCGGCCCATGCCCATTACCAGCACATCAGCACGCCCCAATGAAACAGGCTGCTCATCCGGGTGCCGGGTATTCCGCTCCCAGCGTATCAGCCAGGGAGCGAAGCGATCATAAAGTGGATGTGCTTTCCTGTTTAAAGGTGCGCTGATAATAAATGATAACGCCACCGTCAGAGCTAACGGCACTAACCAGTCAGGCAGGACCAGGCTTGCCACAATCAAACCGAACTCACTGTACTGTGACAGACTCAAGCTGGTAAGAAATGCACTTCGGGCACGCAGCTTGAACCCGATCAGCAAAAAGAAGAAAAGCAGGCCTTTCAGCGGCAGTAAAGCCAGCATTACCACGGCAAACAACCAGGCATCGACACCAGGAACCCCATCGATGCCGATGTGCAGGAAAAAACCGACCAGGAAAAATTCCTTCAACCCCCACAGCGTCCGGCTCAGCTCTACCGCCCGGCGGTGACCCGCCAGCATGGCACCAAACAGCAAAGCTCCCAGCTCCGCATTCAAGCCAACCAGCTCAAAGCCATAACCGCCCAGTACCAGCGCTGCCAGCATCCCAAACAATAATTGCAGCTCATCATGACCGCTGGCATCAAGCAGACGGTGTAGCACAGGCCGTAAAAACGGCAGTAATAAAACCAGTAACGCCCATGGCGATGGTGTCGCTTCCCCTGCTATGGATACAACGACCAGCGCCAGCAGATCCTGAACTACCAGAATGCCAATGGCGACCCGACCATGAAAGGCACGCAATTCCCGTTTGCCTTCCAGTATTTTTGCCGCAAGCACGGTACTGGAAAACGCCAGCGCAGAGGCCAGCAAGATGGCGCGATAGCTGTCCCCATCGAGAAAAAAATATAAACCCGGCGCGAGCAGAACTATCGATATGGCAAAGTGCAGGACACCACCGCCAATGACTTCCGGTTTGATCAGGTTAGCCAGGTTCAACTTCAAGCCAACACTGAACAACAGTAGCAACACGCCCAGATGTGCTACGTGCGATAGCACATAGTCTGCATGCTCAGGCATGGCAATAGTGCCGGGCAAGGAGGAAATCGCAAAACCTGCTGTCAGGTAGCCAATCAGCGGCGGCAACCCCACACGCTTGACTGCAAGCCCGCAAGCAAAGGCAAATCCTATCCAGACTGCTTCCAGAAACATCTTCCCGCCTTTCTCTTATGGTGTGGGCGTAATCAGACGACCACCGACCCAGGTTTTTTCAGCATCCAGTTGCCAAAGCATTCCCGGTTCGACAGCAAAATAGTCTTCATCCACCAAAATGAAATCCGCTTTCTTGCCCGGCTCAAGCGTACCCAGAATATCATCCTGGTGCGCCGCATAAGCCGCATCCAGTGTAAAACTGAGCAACGCCTCCTCCCGGGTCATTTTCTCTTCCGGGTACCACCCCCCGGGTGGTTGATTATCACGGTCCTGCCTTGTTACTGAAGCATGGAGACCAAAAAACGGGTTGGCAGGTTCGACCGGAAAATCAGAGCCATTTGCTATCCTGGCACCAGCATCCAACAGTTTACGCCAGGCATATGCCCCCTGAATCCTGACCTCACCGATCCGGTCGACAGCCATGTTCTTGTCGCTGGTTGCATGGGTCGCCTGCATGGAGGGAATCACGCCCAGCTCATGAAATCGCAGAATATCTTCAAACCGAAGAATCTGGGCATGCTCGATACGGTGACGCTGTGCTTGCGTCCCTGTGTTTTCAATCAATGCTTCATAGTTGTCCATCACAATCTGATTGGCGCCATCACCGATCGCATGAATATTGATCTGAAAGTCTTCTTCCATACCCACCTGAATCAGTTGTGTCAGACGGTCAGGAGACATGAGTAATAACCCGTGATGTCCGGGCTGATCGCTATATTCCTCATTCAGATAAGCGCCACGGCTCCCCAGTGCGCCATCAGCAACAATCTTGACACTGCGCATCACGAATGTATCGTCAGCCGTTTCGATATAGCCTTCACCCAGACGCTCAACATAATCTTCATCATTGGCAGAAATCATGGCATAAACACGTATTGGCAACGGCCCATCTTCCGCCAGTTCCTGGTATGCCTGCAATGTGGTACTGGAAATACCCGCATCATGCACACTTGTCATGCCCAGGTCTGCCAAAGAATGCATGGCACTGAGCAATGCCCGCTTTTGATCCTCAATACTGAGTGCCGGAATCTGCTCGGTGATATAATCCATCGCCGTGTCCACAAAGACGCCTGTCGGCCGCCCTTCGGCATCGCGGATAATCATGCCTCCCTCAGGATCCGGCGTTGAAGCATCAACGCCAGCCAGCTCCATGGCCGCCTGGTTGGCCCAGCCCGCATGTCCGTCCACACGACTGAACCACATCGGCACTTCGCTACCGGCTGCATCCAGGGATGCAGCATTCGGAAACTCATTACTATCCCACAGGACCTGATTCCAGCCTCGACCCTGAATCCAGTTCAAGTCAGGGTTTCTGGCACGGAATTGCGTTACCCGTTCAACGGCTTCCTGCTCGCTGCTGGTGCCTGTCATGTCTACCCGCAGCAGGCTCAACCCGTAACTCAACACATGCCCATGGGCATCAATCAACCCGGGCAATAGTGTCTTGCCCTCACCATCTATCCGGGTCATAGACTGACCACCTTCATCCGCCGCCGGTAAGGTATCACCAGCCTGATAGAGACGCTCAACGGTATCGCCATTAAACTCAATAGCAACAAATTCAATACGTTCGCGCTGGCTGTTCATGGTGTAGCCATTGATATTGTGGACCAATGTACTCTGTGCCCATAAGGGACCACTAAAAGTCACGGCAATCAGTGCAGCCATCAAGCCTGTCCGCTTGCAGCCGCTGGGTTGCCTGGCATATTCAGCGCAAGCAAACCCGGCTTCAGATAATGTGGAGCCAAGCAATGTTGTTATTCTGTCAAAAATGGTCATGGGAAAGGACTCACTTCAGGTTATCGATAAAATCCAACTTCCGTCTGGCACCGTTATGATCGGTCTTGTATGCTTGAAGGAGAAGGACAGCAGCATGCTAATTTAACCGTTGACGGCTGGATGGGCAAACACCGCCTTGCCATCTTCCATACTATTGTGCCGCTACCCTTTTTCATCCCCATGACCCGGGCCTGTTACCACCATGAGGATCATCGTGTTAAACAGCCCCCAATAACAATGAGAACAGATTATGAATCACCCGATACGACGCTGTTTGGATGCCATCCATACTCCCAGGACCAGAGGCTGGGTCGCGGTGCTGGCCGCCTCCATGTTCGTCCCCATGATGATCAGTCAGGCTGCTGCGGCTGAGTTAACCCTGCTTCGCTACGGCCCCGCTGGCCAGGAAAAGCCTGGATTACGTGACGATCAGGGGCAAATCCGTGATTTATCAGCTCACATTAATGACTGGACCCCGGAAAACCTGGCGGACGAAGTGCTGGAGCGCATTGCCGACCTGCCCGTTGATCAACTCCCGCTAGTCAACGGTGATGTTCGCCTGGGCAACCCGGTAACCGGTAGTCAGAAAATCATGGCCATCGGATTCAACTATATTGACCATGCTGCAGAAATGGCTGTTGATGTACCTGAAGAACCTCTGGTGTTCAGCAAAGCCATTACTGCACTAAATGGCCCTAACGATGTCATCATTTCACCCCGTAATGCCACCAAACTTGACTACGAGGCAGAGCTTGTCGTCATCATCGGTAAAAAAGCGCAGTATGTCAGTGAAGCGGATGCCCTGGATTATGTCGCCGGATTCAGTACTGGCAATGATGTTTCAGAAAGAGCGTTTCAGCGCGAACGTGGCGGTCAGTTTGTCAAAGGCAAAAGTGCTGACAGCTTTGCACCTTTTGGCCCACATATGGTGACACGCGACTCTATTGATGACATCCAGGAACTCTCCATCTGGTCTGAAGTCAATGGTGAGCGACGCCAGGACGGCAATACCAATCAAATGGTCTTTGGTGTACGCGAAATTGTCAGCCACCTCAGCCAGTTCATGACACTGATGCCAGGTGATGTGATTTACACCGGCACACCTGAAGGTGTCGGTGATGGCATGTCACCCCCACAATACCTGCAGCCCGGTGATACCGTTCGCATTGGTATCGAAGGCATTGGTGAAATCGAGCAGAATGTGGTGGCTCCCAGATAAAGTATCACCAGGATAAACAACGATCTTCCAACCACCTTTACCGATACGGCACTGTGCTGACGGACCTCTCACCCGAGTTCCCCGGCACAGTAGCCGCTCAAGACGTTATGACACCAGCCATCCTGTTACTCAAAAAAACCAGAACACCTCATGAGGTGCACGAATACCAACATGATGCTTCGCACGGCTCTTTCGGCCTGGAAGCTGCCGAGAAAATGGCTGTGCCTGCTGAACAGGTATTTAAAACACTGGTAGCCGAAGTCGATAAGTCACGCCTGATCGTGGCTATACTACCGGTGTCGAGCACACTTAACCTGAAAAAACTGGCCAAGGCTGCCGGCGGTAAAAAAGCGGCCATGGCAGATGCTGCGCTGGTGGAGAAAACCACAGGATATGTGCTGGGTGGTGTCAGCCCCTTAGGGCAAAAAAAGTTACTGCCCACCTACCTTGACGCGTCAGCTGCAAACTTTGAGCAGATTTATGTCTCTGCTGGCCGACGCGGCCTGGAGGTCGCTCTGCCACCGGATGCGTTGCTGGCACTATTAAAAGGCCGGTCGGGTGATTTGCAAAATCCGTAATATTGGACGAAAAAATGCCTGCTGCTTTCGAGCAAAAACCTGTTTAGAGATACCCGGAACCTTGCCTTATGCACAAACAACAACTGACACCCAGCGACGTTTTCAGTGCGAACGATAACCTGGCTTATTTACAATGGAACCAAGAGGGCTGTTTCTGCATTCGCACCCGCGCCAGTGAAGATAACCTGCCGCGAGTCGTCCAGGTATCAGATCAGGGTGACTGTCTGGCGTTGACCCCACCGGGTCTGGCTGTACGGACACGCCTGCATGAATACGGCGGACGCCCTTACCTGGTCAGTCGAGGCACATTATATTTTTGCCGGGATGATACTCAACAGATAATGCAGCTGGATTTGCAACACCGCAACACCGCCATGACACAGACAGGTCACGCAAGCGCCTTGACGCCAGATGAAGGGCAGTGCCAGCTTAGGTACGCTGACTTTTGTCACGACAGTCTGCGACAACGGCTGTATGCAGTCCGCGAAGATCACCGTGGCGATACTGTCCTGAATACATTGGTAGCAATCACCTTGCCTGACAGCAACGAACCCGGCGATACTCCTCAGGACGAAGGTCTGGTGCTGTTTTCTGAAAGCGATTTTATCGCCAGCCCACGACTATCCCCTGACGGGCGCCACCTTGCATTCGTCAGTTGGTCGCATCCCAATATGCCCTGGGATAACACTCAGCTGCAGGTACTCACAGTGGATGAGACGGGAGCCCCGCAGAGATGCATAACACTGGGTGGCATGCAGGATGGCGCCATACAACAATTGCAATTCGATCCGTCCGGACGACTCTGGTTTTTGACCGATGTTGCCGGGTGGTGGCAGTTATATTATTTACCATGCCTGTCCGACACATTAGGCCAACAAGGTGCAGTCCTGGATATCAGCCAGGCGATACCTTTTTATACACCAGACCAGGATTGCGCCAGTCCGCCATGGATTGTCGGGCAGCAGCAATTTGCCATCACAGCAGAACAAATGGTGGCCTGTACAACAGTTTATAAATCACGCTGGACGGTAGAAGTGATTAGTCAACGTGATGATCCAGACAGCATAGTCATCGCTGACAACTTCAGCCATGTCGAATCCCTTGCCTGCCATGACGGTCGTATCCGTATGATTGCCGGTACGCCCGAGCAGGCAGGTGCCTTGCTGGAGTACCACCATGGCACACTGCAGACGCTGATCCAGCCAGGGCTCCTGCCCGCCACGGCTCAATCTACACCGACCGCACCGGCCCACATCACCTACAGCACTGGGACAAATGCGAACAGCGAAATCAAGCCAGACTGCAACCCGGAGCAGGCGCACGCCCTTCTCTATTTACCTGAAGAAAGTACCGCCAAACCGCCACCCCTGATAGTCACAGTGCACGGAGGCCCCAGCAGCAGCGCCAAATCCGGACTAAACCCGATGACCCAATACTGGTTACAGCAGGGATTTGCGATTCTGGATGTCGACCACCGCGGCAGTACAGGGTATGGCCGCCGTTTTCGCAAACGGTTATATGGCGATTGGGGGAAAATTGATCTCGAAGACATCATTGCTGCCGTGCAGTATGTGGCAGACAAACAGCTGATAAACCCGGATGCTATCTTCATTCGTGGTGGCAGCGCTGGCGGTTATGCCGTCCTTGCAGCACTGTGCCACAGCGACTTATTTAAAGGCGGCGCTTGCTATTATGGCATCAGTGACATGACTACCCTGGCTGCAGAAACTCACAAGTTTGAATCACATTACATCGAACAACTGATCGGTGCTTTGCCAGAATTTGCTGAACGGTACCGGGAACGCTCACCTATCCATCATATTGATAAAATCCATTCTCCCGTTCTGTTCTTGCACGGTGAACTTGATAAAGTCGTCCCCCCGCAACAGGCCAGGATGATTTACCAGGCCCTCAAACCAAGAATACCGAAATGTCAGATTATGGTTTTCCCGGACGAGGCTCACGGTTTCAGAAAACTACCAAATCAAATCAAGGCATTAGAGTGTGAAAAAGCATTCTATCAGTCGGTTTTGTTGCAGCATGAAGGCAAGAATTAAACGCTCACAGGAACGCTTTATCTCAAAGAAAGACATATTATCGCAACCACTAGTCAAACCGTTTTTACTGTGATAGATTCGAATCAGTACTTAAACAGGTGCTGCCGATTTCACATCGGTTAATGTATAACAATCAAGTTCCTCAACAACTGATTACAGTAACAGTGGGAAGGAGTATCAACTATGTGGACTAAGCCAAGCTATCAAGATATCCGTCTGGGTTTTGAAATCACTATGTATTTCAAGGCAGACTAATTCAGGCCATCATGTTTGAATGAGCCTGAAGGTAGTTGGCATGCATCCATGCCCCTACCACCGAAAACGCCAGCCTGTCTGGCGTTTTTTCATTCTGGCGCTGAATGCTCACGGTGATGCCAGCATAACAACAGTATCGCCTGGCTATATGCTTTGACATCAGCAGCCTGCCCAGCAAGACGCAGTATTGAGGAATTATTCATGAAGATCAGAGTCCTGGGGTCCGCTGCTGGCGGAGGTTTCCCACAATGGAACTGTAATTGTCGCATGTGTCACGGTGTTCGCCAGGGCACGATCAATGCCCGCCCCAGAACACAGTCATCCATCGCTATCAGCAGTGATGGTATATCCTGGGTACTGTTTAATACGTCACCGGACATACTCGCCCAACTGGCCGCTTTCCCGGCACTGCAGCCGGCAAGAAGTCTGCGTGATACCGCAATCCGGGCAATCGTCTTTATGGACTCCCAGATTGACCACACTACTGGCCTGCTCATGTTGCGCGAAGGCTGCCCCCATGACATTTATTGCAGCGATATGGTCAACGAAGACCTGAGCACTGGCTTTCCCTTATTCAAAATGCTCAAACACTGGAATGGTGGCATTAACCGTCATGACATTCCTTTGGACAACACAGCGTTTAAAATCAATGGTATCGACGGACTGAGCTTCACGGCGATTCCGGTCAGTGGCAAAGCGCCACCGTATTCTCCACATCGTCACGACCCCCACCCCGGAGACAACATCGGCATTAAAGTCACCGACGATAAAACGGGCAAGACCATGTTTTACGCGCCAGGTCTGGGGCAATTAACTGACGACACCCGCAACCTGATGGACAATGCCGACTGCCTGCTGGTTGACGGAACATTCTGGCGTGAGGATGAAATGGAGACGGTCGGCCTGGGCGAGAAGAAAGCCGCTGATATGGGCCATTTGCCGCAATCTGGCAAGGGTGGCATGATGGATGTGCTGCGCCCGATGAGTCAGCCGCGCAAGATTCTGATTCATATTAACAATACCAACCCGATTCTGGATGAAGACTCCGAAGAGCGGCAAATGCTGGCCCAAGAAGGCATCGAAGTGGCCTGGGATGGCATGGAGATTGAATTATGACAGCGTCAAACGACAGCACCATTGACCACACCATTCCCGCCGCACCGCTTATGATGAACGGCAAATACCGACTACAGTGGGAAGAGGCTCAGGATTGCCACGTACTGCTTTACCCGGAAGGTCTGGTCAAACTTAGCGACAGCGCCTATGAGGTACTCAGTCGCTGCCAGCAACCGGTTACCGCAGCCGATCTGATCGCGCAACTGCAACAAGACTATCCCGACGCAGAAACTCTGGCCCGCGATGTGCAAGAGTTTCTCATCCATGCCTTGCAACACCACTGGCTAATCACGACTGACCAGGATTCCGCCATGACGGAGAGCCAATCACAATGACCGAGACAGGGGCAAATCACATTCCCATGTGGCTACTGGCCGAGCTGACTTATGCCTGCCCGCTCCAGTGTCCCTATTGTTCAAATCCGCTGCAGTTGCCAGCATCGCGCAAGAAAGAGCTGAGCACAGAACAATGGCTGAGTGTCATGAAGCAGGCTCGCGCCCTGGGCGCGGTTCAACTGGGCTTCTCCGGTGGTGAGCCACTGGTGCGACAAGATTTCCAAGAGTTACTGGAAGCCGCCGTCGGCATGGGCTTTTACTGCAACCTGATCACCTCGGCAGTCGGTCTGACTGATGAAAAAGTCCAGGCTTTCAAACAGGCAGGCCTGAGTCACATTCAAATCAGCTTTCAGGGGTCAGACGAAACAACCAACAACACATTTGGTGCCAGCAACAGCTTTCATCACAAAATGGACATGACCCGCTCGGTCATTCGTCATGGCATACCTTTAGGGCTGAATTTCGTTCTGCACCGTCAGAACATGCACCAGGTGACGGCGTTCCTGGAACTGGCACTGTCACTTGGCGCCGAGTTTGTGGAACTGGCCAATACACAGTATTACGCCTGGGCCTTGCACAACCGGGATCAGTTAATGCCCAGCCGTGAACAACTGGCAGAGGCCGAAGCCGCCACAAATCGCTTTAAAGAGAAGCATGGCGACAAAATGCGCGTCTTCTTTGTGGCCCCTGATTATTTCCATGACCGTCCCAAAAAATGCAGCAACGGCTGGGGCACCACCTTCCTGACAGTGACCCCCGAAGGTGAAGTGTTACCCTGCCAAAGTGCCAAGGTGCTGCCGGGTTTGACCTTCCCCAGTGTCAAGGATCAGGATCTCAAGTCTATCTGGCGGGAGTCTGAACTGTTTAACCGGTTTCGCGGCACCGACTGGATGCAGGAACCCTGCGCCAGTTGCCCGGAAAAAGAGCAGGACCTGGGCGGTTGTCGTTGCCAGGCCTACCTGTTGACCGGTGACCCTTATGCCACCGACCCGGTTTGCAGCCTGTCGCCCAAACGTCACCTGGTCGACGAAGCCATTGCCGCAGCAAGTCAGGACCAGCAACAACACAATATCGACGAAACCAGACCCCTGCTATTTCGTAACCCGAGAAATGCCAAGCAATTTCAGTAAATCAGGATAAAGCCGAATGAACCAATCTCCCTGGTCCCGTGACGAATTTGAACAACGACTGCGCGACAAAGGTCGCCTGTATCATATCCATCACCCCTATCACGTCATGATGAATACGGGTAAAGCGAACAAAGAACAAATCCAGGGCTGGGTCGCTAATCGTTTCTACTACCAAACCAGTATCCCGATCAAGGATGCCGCTATCCTCGCTAACTGCAATGAGCGGGACGTTCGTCGGGAATGGGTGCAACGTATTCTGGATCATGACGGCTTTGAAGGTGAAGATGGCGGTATTGAAGCCTGGTTGCGCCTGGCAGAGGCGGTTGGCCTGAGCCGCGAGAGCGTGGAATCGCACCAGGGTGTTCTGCCCGGTGTGCGCTTTGCCTGCGATGCCTACGTCAACTTTGCCCGTCGCGCCACGTGGCAGGAAGCCGCCTGCTCCTCACTGACCGAACTGTTTGCGCCGGAGATTCATCAGAATCGCCTGGATAACTGGCCCGAGCATTACCCCTGGATTGATAATGAAGGATACAGTTACTTTCGCAAACGCCTCTCGGAAGCGCGCCGCGATGTGGAGCATGGTCTGCAGATCACACTGGATCACTTCAAAACACGCGAGCAGCAAGAATACGCTCTCAGCATTTTGCAGTTTAAACTGAATATTCTCTGGACGATTCTGGATGCCATGCAAATGGCGTATGTCCACCAGCAAGCGCCTTTTCACAGTTGTCCGGAATAATTGTTACCCCCAGCTTTCGGCATAAAGGCTTAAATTTTCTTTTTAAGCACTTGCCAGAATAACTTTCGCAAAGTTTTAGTGCTCTCAGGAATAAAAAATGAGAGCACCAAAACTGCAAACATACAATTATTAGCATTTTCCCTCCATTTTGTAACAGCCCTGTCAAGAAATATTGTTAGCGATTTTAAAAAAACACCCGCTATTACAGCATCCTACGCCATACAATATTGACTGATCATTATTGTTTGTAACTATTGTTGACGCCAGCAAAAAGTCTGGTTTATGCTTCAGCTCGCCAAAGACACAGAAAATGATTAAAAAACAATGTGTTATGAAAAGTAACAAAATGATCATTCTGTGAATTTAGGTAACACTTTGAGAAGAAGTCACTGCACTCCAGAGTGTTTAGACCATTCAGTCAGTCATCGGCACAATAACAACAAGCTGAGCTGACAACCGAGTATCGAACAACGCCACCCATTGGGATAACTGCCAATAGTGAAGTGCGTGCAGCGTCAGCTTGCGCATCTATTGAACAGCCCCCAGGGCTGCCCTTGTGCCCTGCTAATGGGTACATTCGAACCCCGGTTGTCCACAGCGGTTTGTTGTTACCACGACAATTTCCCCTTGTGATCAGCTTGCGTATTGATGGCTATTGCCCCGAAAGGACGCAAACTGAGTACATGGTTGTTTAAGCAGTCTGCTAACACGCAGTAAACAATAAGTATTACAACGGGGGGGAAAACCCAATGAAATTGAAAGAGCTATATCGAAGCATCGCCTGCGCCTCACTGGCCGCACCTGTCTTCATGGTGGCTGGACCCGCAATGGCGCAAAATGACTCACCCGAAATCGAAGAAGTGGTTGTTACCGGTTCTTTGATCCGCGGCACTCCAGTCGACGCCGCATTACCCGTATAATCTTACTCCCAGGCTGACCTGGCACTGTCAGGTAACCCATCAGCTCTGGAATTTGCCAAGAGCCTGAGCGCCTCCGGTGCGACTACTGGTGAATCCTATTACTTCGGCGGTGCCGCAGAGACAGGTAGCGTTCAATACAACCTGCGCGGTATCGGTTCTGACAAAACACTGACGCTGTTCAACGGTCGCCGTGTGACACAGAACACTTCCGTTATTCCAACCATCGCCCTGCAGCGTACTGAACTGTTGAAAGACGGTGCAGCCGTAACATACGGTGCTGACGCTACCGGCGGTGTTGTTAACTTCATTGGCCGCGACAGCTTTGACGGCATTGAAATTCAGTCCTCTTACAAAGCTATCGACGGTTCTGATGGCGACTGGAATGTCGGCATCATTGGCGGTTTTGGTGAAGGCGACACAGAAGTCGTATGGGCCGCTTCCTGGGATCACCGCTCACTGCTGAACGCCAAAGATCGTGAGTTTACCGATCTGCCTTATGGCACCAACCCTGCACCCTGGTCAACTCTGACAAACCTTGCGGGCTGGTTACCGCGCGGTTCATTGCCGAACGAGCAAACATACAACCCAGGCTCATCAACAGGTGCCGGAGACTGGGGCAACCCGGTTGGTGGCGTTATCTCCGACTACACACAGGAATCCTGTGAAGCCGTTGGCGGCGCTTACGTCAACTCCTATAGCTGTGCCTACAACTACATTCCTTACTACAATGTCGTTTCTGAGAATGACATCTACCGTCTGTACGGCCAGGTGACCACACAGGTCAGCAGCCAGATGGAATTCTATGTGCGCGCAGCCTACTCCATGGTCGATACACCTGCGCAATACGGCTCGCCTTCTCAGCCAGTTATTCGTGGTCCCGCTATCCACCAAGGTGCCACGTACCAGCTGTATGTACCGAAGTCCAACCCATATGTACAGGATTTCGCTGAGCGCACCGGCTATATTAACAACCCTGCCTGGGCCGTAACACAAGGCTTTACTCCTGTTACATATCGCGCCTTTGCACACGGTGGTCTGGATGTCTTTGCCGAAGATGGCAAATACTCCACACCGAGCAAGATCCGCAACAAGTTTGCACACATCGTATCCGGCTTTGAAGGCGAACTGGACAACGGCATCAGCTATGATATTGCTGCCACTTACAACCAGGAAAACCTGTACGCTGACAGCCCTGACATGATGCTGTATCGCATGCAGGAAGCGCTGAACGGTTTCGGTGGTGAAAACTGTAACGTTCAAGACCAGAACCCAAATCGTTTCGGCACGCAAAATGCGGGCGCGGCTGGCCAAAACGGTTGTATGTACTACAACCCGTTCGCCTCTAACTTCAACCAGCAGCCTGTTTACGGCCTGAACAACCCAAGCTACGTCCCAGGTGCTGAAAACTCACCTGAACTGATTCGCTGGATGTTCAACGAGCGCGCCGCCCGTGATCTGAACTGGAACCTGACGTTTGATGCCGTATTCAGTGGTGAAACACCCATCGAATTGCCTGGCGGCAACATGGGATGGGCACTGGGTGGTCAGTGGCGTACCACGGAAAACCAGGAAACGGTAACAGACCCACTGTACAACGGTCAGACAGAATGTCAGAACCCGGCCGATGAAGGCCAGGTGCCTCGTGATCCTTCAGATCCGGCATTCAACGGCTGTACGCCAGATGCACCGGGTCCATTCCAGTTCTTCGCTACCAACCCTGCTGACTACAGCACACAGGATCAGACTTCGGTCTTTGGTGAGTTAAGCATGCCGGTACTGGACAACGTATACCTGTCTGCCCGCTCTGGCAGGATAGTTGACACCATCTACTTTTACCAGATGGGCGGATTGAGAATATGAGTGGCGCGATTTTCACAGGAGCGTAAGGAAGCAGTTTTGAGCCGGTTACTGCCGCCGTACAACAT
>Ga0208032_1000313_pt1 | contig 31477 bp, 29 predicted proteins | sample MalvirAntarct_66_FD_184254 | JGI IMG/M metagenome (GOLD analysis project Ga0208032, IMG submission 184254) | Marine viral communities from the Global Malaspina Expedition - Malaspina viral metaG Antarct_66 (SPAdes) (version 2) | ecosystem: Environmental > Aquatic > Marine > Oceanic | place: West... | reverse complement strand
ACTTTATACTCATCAATATTAATACTTATGTTAGCACATCTAGTCTAGTCGAAAATTAGGTAGGAGGCCTTTAAAAAAAGTAATAACATTTATATAATGTGAGAAGCGTCGATTTCCGATAACTCCCCCTCCTTGGGAGGGGGTTAGGGGGGAGGTCCGTCCAACTCAAGTCCAAGGGAAGTAGCTTTTTTTGTATCATTAACGGCACCGCTGCGCGAAGTATCCCAGGGTTCAGCTCTCCCCTACTTCGATTTCTACACCATTTAATCTTCGATGAGACTTTGAGTTTGAACATATGATTATATCCGATTTCGACTCCGCCCGTCTGCCGCCGGGCAGGCTCAATCTGGTCAAGACTTTGAACATGTGAAACTTTGAACATTGAACCTTGAACTCATTGCGCCCACTGCAAACTGCTACTGCCAACTCAATAAAAAATTTGAACCTTGAACTCACAACTAACTCCGATTTCGACTCCGCCCGTCTGCCGCCGGGCAGGCCTGTCAGCCGATAGGCAGGCTCAATCTCCGGTCAAGACTTTGAACATGGGAAACTTTGAACATTGAAACTTGAACCCATTTCGCCCACTGCAAACTGCAACTGCCAACTAAATTTGAAGCTTGAACCCCACTGTTCCATAAAAAGACGGTACGATTAAAATGTTCTATACCTTTTGTAATGAAATGTTTCATGTTTAAGTTTTATCTATATTTAGGTAGTCCTAAAGATTCCAATATATAATGTTAAAAACCAGTGTATGGGTAATCCTCAAAACCATATTAAGTGACCGCTAAGGAATTTATTGGCATTTTGAATACTATTGCCCAGGAATATTCGGGTAATATTCCTAAACGGGAAATATTTTCGCTGGCAAAGGAATTTCAATCCATGCCAGTGATCGAGGTCGTCAAATTGCTTAACGTTGATAATTACGATCACCGACTTGGTGCCATATCTATTTTAGATTGGAAAGCCCGAAATAAGAAGACCACTTTAGTAGAGAAGAAAAAAATATACAATGCATTTATAAATAATCACAAATGGATTAACGATTGGGGATTGGTAGACAGAGCTGCCCCATACGTAGTTGGAGGCTATTTGTACGATAAAGACAGAAATCCATTGTATGATATGGCCAAATCCGAAGATGCCATGCAAAGAAGAACGGCAATTGTCAGCACATACTATTTTATTCGTAAAAATGATATAGAAGATACCTTTGGCATAGCAGAAATTCTTGTTACCGATACAAACGAGTATGTACAAAAAGCAGTGGGAAGTTGGGTTAGGGAAGCCGGAAAAAGGGATGAGGCTAGACTAAAAGCATTTCTAGACAAATACGCAGCTATAATGCCACGGGTAACCTTGAGATACGCCATTGAAAAATTTGATAAGAAAACAAGAGATTATTATTTATTATTGAAAAATGGTTAGTACGGTAGATGCAAAACCCCTAAACTTCTTAGACCACCATGCCCTACCCATTTGTTAGCTAGTCTGTCTACTGCAACTGCCAACTCAATAAAAAATTTGAACCTTGAACTCTCGACTAACTCCGATTTCGACTCCGCCCGTATGCCGCCGGGCAGGCCTGTCAGCCGATAGGCAGGCTCAATCTCCGGTCAAGACTTTGAACATGGGAAACTTTGAACCCATTCCGCCCACTGCAAACTGCAACTACCCACTAAATAATAATCTTGAACTTTGAACCTATTTCTGCAAACTGTCCACTGCCACTGCCAACTCAATAATAAATTTGAACCTTGAACTCTCAACTAACTCCGATTTCGACTCCCCTCAATCTCCGGTCAAGACTTTGAACATTGAACCTTGAACCCATTGCGCCCACTGCAAACTGCCACTGCCAACTAATTATAAACCTTGAACCTGCATTACCATTCATCGTGTAAAACTGTACTTCATCGATTACCCAAATATCAAACCTAATATTGGCTAACTTAGAAATTTTAAAGCATAAGCTTGGTTGTAGTATTCCCCCCGCTTTACATCAACAAAAATTTTATACTAGTAATAGGATTATAGTATGCTTTTATGCGCTATAGAACCCATAACTCCAGATCTCTATGGGTGGGCATAAATTAGAAATATAGTAACAAGTTACTATATCAGTACGTTGGCGTTAATTTGAAAAAATGAAAACACGAAATATTAATACAACAATATTAGGCTCTGTGCTATTTTTCCTCACCTCGTTTGCATTTGCACACCCAACAGGAAATATGGTTACTATTGGAGAGAATGTTCTATGGTCGTATATAAACCCAATAAACGACCCAAACCATTTTGCCTGTGTTATGATTTGGAGGAAAGGGTATGTACCAAAAGTATATATTCAATCCGAGTATGCTGCAAGTGACTATATGCTCTATAACAAGCAAAATGAAATCTATATCATAGAAAGGAGGTTTTTGAAATCATCCGATGAATTTCATATAAGGGTTTTAAAATCTGCAAATGGTTCGCAACCAAAGATTATTTGGGATTGGTTCAAAGACGATTACAGGATTGGAGAGGGTGGATTTTTTATGCTTTCTGACAATCAAATGGTTTTCGGAAAATACCCTGAAATATATAGCTTGAAAAAAGGAGAACAACCTACCGAGTATTTCGAATTTGACAATCCCATAAAGAAAATTCGAGCAGTTGAGCATAACAAAATCCTTTTATTGGGTGAAAACTCTTGCTATTTAGTACAACAAAATGGAAACATCATTAAACAATGGGATGACCTCATTGACCCTGCTGTGGAAAATGCACCAATGAACAGAAATCAAGTATTTGACGCAGACTATTCTAATGAAGAGTTGCTGCTTTCATATTGGGGCAGAAGGTCTTTTGATTTAATTAATGCCAGTGGAAAACGCAAAATCATTCTACAACAAAGCGAACCATATACCCCTCATTGGGTAGCATTATGGAACAAAGAAAAATTATTGTTTTCATCGCAATTGATTTTTGACGGAAGCACCCCTAAACCTCACTTAACCATGCTGAACGAACAAAACAATTATAGAGTAATATGGAACACACAATAAAAAGACGCATTTATTCTGTGGCTTTTGTTTTGGTGCTAACGTTTCAATTTGGGGTAGCTCAAGTAAAGAGCAAAACAGATTCTGACACAATCAATACGGTATTATTTGAGGTAACCTCTTCCAATCACAATCACGTTTCATATCTATTTGGAACCCACCACGCTTTTGGGAAAGTGTTTTTTGACTCATTAACCAAAGCAAAACAAGCCCTAGCATCTAGTGAATTACTGATAAAGGAAAACCTAAATATTCCCGGAGAAATGGCAGAAGATATTATCAACCGTAGAACCCAAATTACACAATGGAAGAAGTATTTAAGAAAGGCAGATATGACTTACATCAAAAACCTATTTGCTACTAGCCCTACTGATTTTAACAAAATGACACCCACCGAGATGTATGTTTTTCTTACCAGACATTTCAAACAGCAAATATGCTTAAACGAAAACGCTAATGATAACGCTCTTACTTTGGATGATTATATTGCTTACAAGGCTGTTGAACAAAATATAGAACTTTATGGACTTGAATCTACTGAAGAACAAATATATCTAATCAATAAGGACGTAGAGGGAATGCCCCGAAAAAAAAATAAAAGGAGACTTTCCAACATCATTGAAAAAATTAAAATCAAAAGCGTAACCGATTGTGAAGAAACGAATTGGTATTCACGCATGGATATGGATTACCAAAGGAATATACCTTGTAGAAATGCACTCATATTGACGGATAGAAACAACAGATGGATTAAAAAAATCAGCAATTTACTTGAAGTAAAGAACTGCTTTATTGCTGTTGGATTAAGTCATTTAATGTATGAATGCGGTTTGATTAATAAATTAACGGAACTTGGCTATACAATTATACCAATAGCAGTAAAATAAAAACTAACGCCAATATTGGCTATACTTAATGAGTGTGAAAGTGTTGATGTGAAAGTAATTACATTAAATAAACTAACTCCTAAACGGAAAGTGAAGTGCTTTGAAGTCCCGCACTACGCTTAGCTCAACCGTGTAGCATAAGAAAAAAACGTACCGAAAATGAAGACTGGAATAGTAACTGGATGTAGTAGAGGAATTGGATTGGCAACAGTTAATCTACTTACCGATTATGATAATATAAAAGTCATTGGAACTTCAACTTCCGGAAATTCCCCAATTTCAAAATCAAACTTTGAATGTTATAGTTTAAATCTTTCTGAAAGTAAATCGATAAAAAATTTCATTAATATCATTGGCAGTAATAAAATTGATTTTCTTATTAATAATGCTGGAATTTTAATAGAAAAATGGGATGAATCAGCAATCAACTTCGAACAATTAAAACAGACATTTAATGTAAATCTATTCGGAACAATTGAATTAACTGAAAAACTGATTTCTAATTTTAACAAAAGCGGACACATAATTAATGTTACTTCAGATTGGGGTTCGTTCAGCGAAAAGAATTTTGATGAATTTCAACCACATTATAAAATGTCAAAATCTGCCTTAAATATGTATACAAAACTACTGGCAAAAAGACTTGAAAAACATAATATAATTGTTTCGTCTATTGATCCTGGATGGACTAAAACCGATATGGGTGGAAGGGAAGCTTCAAGAAAACCCTCTGAAGTTGCTCATGACATTAAAAATTTATTGGATAAAATGCCTAAAAGTGGAAACTTTTGGCATCAAGGAAAAATAAGAGAATGGTAAAATACGCAACACAATAATAGCTATAAGTAACCAGCCCGACAAGCTGGTCTGGCGGGTTGCCACTACTAACCTAATTTGAAAATATGGACAGATTTTTACTTTTCTTGTTTTTAGTAACCATTATGACTTTGTCCCTACAGGCTCAAGACAACATTTGGAATAGGCATGTGATCGATTCTTCATTAAGTGGGGCTGACGGAGTAAGATTAGCTGACGTAAATAATGACAGCCTGATGGATATTACTACTGGCTGGGAAGAAGGTGGTTATACTAAGGTTTATGTTCATCCTGGGTACAATTTAGCAAAGCAAAAATGGCCATCGGTCATAGTGGGCAAGACTCCTGATGTTGAAGATGCCGTTTTTGTTGACATTGATGATGATGGAAGGATTGATGTGGTGAGTAGCACAGAAGGGAAAAATGGAAAAATCTATTTCAACTGGGCTCCTACCGATCCCCTTAACTATCTGGATTCCTCAAAATGGAATACCCAGACCCTCCCAGCATCTGATGGTCTTATGCAATGGATGTTTGCCTTCCCTGCCCAAATAGATGGGAAAAATGGAATTGATTTAGTGGTCGGTTCAAAAAACAAAGAAGCGAAAATCGGTTGGTTTCAAGCCCCAAGAAATTCTAAAAATCTTTCTGGCTGGAAATGGTATCCTATTGGTTCAGCAACATGGATTATGTCCATTATTCTCAGAGATATGGATAATGATGGGGACTTGGATATAGTTACCTCCGATCGCAAACCAGGTGCAACCAATGGGGTTCGATGGTTGGAGAATCCTGGTAAAATTGAAAATCAAAAAAAAGAGTGGGATAATCATTTTATTGGCTGTCAGGGTTTAGAGGTTATGTTCATGGACATGGCCGATATGGATGGTGATGGACTTGAAGATGCCATTGTTACTGAATATACCAACCAAAAAATTGTTTATATGAAGCGGTTAAATAAAAATGGTTTGGAATGGAAGAGTTATAATATTGATATTCCAAAAATCACTGGAAGAGCAAAGGCCGTCAAAGTTGGAGATATTGATGGGGATGGAAATCCTGATATTGTACACTCCACAAATACATTGAACGATCCAAATAAATCAGGAGTATATTGGTTATCATACAGAGATAATCCAAGTAATCCCAACTGGGATTGGCATCAACTTAGTGGGCCAAAAGGCATTAAATTTGATAGGATAGAGCTACTGGATATAGATGGGGATGGCGACCTGGATGTTCTCACTTGTGAGGAAAACTATGGGACGAATAGTCAAGGTTTAGGTGTAATTTGGTACGAAAACCCATTTAATAAAACAACGAACAATAGATAAGATGCGTTAAAACGAATTTTATCAAGACCGTCATAGCACATTACTCATAAACAATACGAATGAACAAAAGCGTTATACTTTCATTACTGTTAATAGTCGGATTTTTATCCTGTAAAAATTCTGGAAAGGAAATTGACAAACTTGGAATTGCTAGAAAATATTATAAGGCTTTGGATAGTTCCAATCATTCAGAAATGGCTCTTTTGTTGGCTGATAGCCTAGTGACCAAAGAAACCGAATATAACTATGAACAGACATTTACTCTTAACGAATACGTTCAATGGTTGAAATGGGATTCAATATTTGACCCAACATACAAAATCCTTCAGATAGAACAAGAAGATGAAATTGTCAAAGCAAAAATTTCGAAAATCGACAAAAGAATTTCATTTCTTCACCAAGAACCGATTGTCACTAATCAAATTATCCGATTTGATAATGATAAAATTATCGGTCTTGAAACAACAGTATACGTTATCTTCAATGATTCTATATTTGTTAAAAACAGAGATAGACTAGTCAACTGGATTGAAGAAAATCATCCTGAATTGAATGGGTTCTTATACGACCAAACAAAGACTGGGGGGTTGAAATATTTAAAGGCAATTGAACTATATAAAAACAACCAATAACTTGCTACAAAACCATATCCAGGGAAAAACACTTATGCATCCAAATAATTATTACGACATTAAAGTAAATTTTTTATCTATCCATAATTTAAATCTTGAGCTGTTGAATTGTATCCCATTAAAAAATAATATATTCATGAAAAAAACAATGTACAAATACCTAGTTCTGTTAGTTTTTACCGGGTTATTATCCTGTAAATCCAACCAGAAAAATGAAAAAGTTGAAAGTGCCCAATCAGTGCCAACTGTTTCCAATGAAACAAAAGCTGAAGTAGTTAATGATGCCAAAGAATGGCTGGGATTGATTTATGATAATAATTACTCCCAAAGTTGGGATAATGCCGCTTCCCTATTTCAAAAAGCGGTTACAAAAGAACAATGGACGCAACAACTGAGTGGTATTGTGCCGCCTTTAGGTAAAGTAATCAGTAGGGAGGTAATTTCGGCGGAATACCATACGGAACTTCCTGGTGCACCTGATGGGGAGTATATAGTTATCCAATTTAAAACATCGTTTGAAAATAAAAATGAAAGTGTGGAAACGGTTACCCAGATGATAGATGATGACCAATGGAAGGTTTCCGGATATTTTATTAAGTAGGGTGAGTTTGATTGATTTTTAATTGTTCATGAGTTGTTTAGGGTAAGGTTGTCCGGTCGAGCGCTGTCGAGACCTCAATTAAAACTTAACTGCCGAAAACCTCTCGACTGCGCCTGTCTGTCCGACCAGGCAGGCTCGATGGGATAGAAACTGTAGCTTTAATTAATTGATCTATAATTATTTGTATTTAATTTTAAATTGTTTCACATTAAAAAAGGAACTGTAGGATCGCATTGCAGCCTATAAAATTAGGACATCCACATTATTAAGCTTATTAGCAAAAGACACGTAAATAAATTAAATTCCAGTAAGAACATGAACGAAACTATTACTTTAAGGAATAGCCCAAAACTGGATATTAGCCTTCAAAAAGATATGTTCGAAATAGTTGACCAGCTAACTCCAAAGAACAATGGCAGCTATAACTATGGCAGTTTAAAGTCGGTCCAATTAAAAAAAGGCTGGTTGCTATCTCTCCTAAGTTACATTCCGTTTTTCTGGACAGTCCCCTTTGAACCAAGATTTAGAAACAGAACGCATCTAAATATTAAACTGGCTGGGAAGACCCTAAAAATATGGTTAGCGGGATCGGATATGGACAAAGCCGCCAGTATAAAGCAAGCCTTGAACGATAGAAAAGTATGATTTCGAGAATAGTATTTTGTTTCGCAGTATCGTCAATTATAGGATTGGGCTTTAACGCCAAAGCACAAGAGCGTCCCAATATCCTTTTTGCAATTAGTGATGATCAGTCATTTTTCCATACCGGCTTTGAAGGCTCAAAATTTGTTAAAACCCCTGCCTTTGATAGGGTTGCCCGTGAGGGCGTATATTTTTCCAACGCTTATGCCGGTTCCCCTGGCTGTGCACCTTCCAGAAGTGCCATTATTACGGGCAGACATCATTGGCAAAATGAACAGGCCGGACAACATGCCTCAGCTTGGTTACAAAAGTATGTACCCTTTGTGGATCTGCTTGAAAAAAATGGATATGCAACGGGAAGAACGGGAAAAGGAGTGGGTCCTTTCCAATATGCCCGTACGGAAGAGGATTCGCTTTGGCGAAAGACCGATGCTGCAGGAGTTTCGCATAGTAATCTTAAGTATGAGGAGCAAAACGATGAGCGTTTTGCCACAGGCATTAACACCACCAATTACTTTGGAAATTTTAGATATTTTGTAGAAAATATTAAAAAGGACAAACCATTTTTTTTCTGGTATGGCGGCTATGAACCGCATAGAAGCTACGAAAAAGGATCCTGGAAAAATATGTCCAAAAAATTGGAGGATGTGGAGGTGCCCGAATTTCTTCCTGATAATGACGAGATAAGGGGAGATTTATTGGATTATGCGTTAGAAATTGAATGGTTTGATCTTCATCTTCAAAGAATGCTGGAATATTTGGACGAAATTGGAGAATTGGAAAACACGATTGTAATCGTAACTGCCGATAATGGCATGCCCTTTCCCCGTGCCAAGGCAAATAGCTATGAGTACGGTGTTCATGTTCCTTTTGCCGTTAGGTACCCCAAGGAATTTCCAGGAAATAGGGTTGTCGACGATCCTATTGGTTTTATTGATTTGGCGCCTACAATTCTTGAAGTAACCAATACCTCCGCTAAAGGAATGCTCCCAATTACCGGAAAAAGTATACTGGAACTGTTGCTATCAAAGGAAAGAGGTGTATTGTCCAAAACGGAAAGAACGACATATTCCGGGAGGGAACGACACTCCTCGTCGAGATATTTGAATTGGGGCTACCCTCAAAGGTCCGTCCGAAAAGGAGATTTTCTTTTTATTTGGAACATGAAACCCGACAGGTGGCCAGCAGGTGCTCCACAAAAATTTGCAGAAAATGACACCACACAATTGCTTCCCATGCATGGACTGGATAAAAACAACACCTACATTAATGGCAGTGCCTATACCGATATAGATGATTGTCCAACAAAAACCTATCTAATAGAAAATTACGGGGATGAATCCATTTTGCCCTATTTCGATTTAGCCGTAGATAAACGTCCAGAGTATGAACTTTACAATGTACAGCAAGATCCTTCTTGTTTAAAAAACTTATCGGGAATACCCTCATTCAAAAAGATTGAAGAGGCCCTAAAAACCGAACTATTGGGGGAACTCAAAAAATCCAATGACCCACGTATTGTAGGTCCCGATCCCGAAGTATTTGATAGTTACAAGCGATATTCCCCAATGAGAAAGTTCCCAAAACCAGATAATTTAAATTGACAGCGAATTCCAAGAACAATTAGGAAATAGGAATCTAGAACCCTGCACTTCTGGAACCTAGAAACTGGACCAATGTATATTTGCTCCTAACACATGGCTCCTGACCACTGCTTACTAAAAACTGTTTACTGTTCACTGAAAATTGTTCACTGAAAACCCTTCTCGATACAATTTTGCTCCACTTCGTTATGCAAAATCACTCGAAGTGACGGTTGTACGTCCCTGATATAGGTTGACCACTTTAAAGTGGAATACAATAACTATATTTAACAATGAAATATCAACCTAAAAGCGGTCAATGCTATATAGGCATGGACAAACTGTACGTCCCTGATATAGGTTGACCACTTTAAAGTGGAATACAATAACTATATTTAACAATGAAATATCAACCTAAAAGCGGTCAATGCTATATAGGCATGGACAAACATTGAACCTTCAACTTTAAACTTTGAACATTAAACTGAAAGCCCTTCTCAATACAATCCTCCTCTGTCGGATCACCTACCTGCCGGTAGGCAGGCCTGTCTAACGACAACTAGACTCAAAGTGACGACTTTCAACTTTTAAACATTGAAGCATTGTTCATTGCTAATTGTAAATTGTAAATTGTTCACTGTACATTGTTTCAGCCTTGAACACTGAATACTGATTACTGAAAACTGCTTACTGCCAACTGCTTACTGCCAACTGATTCCTCACCACCCAATACTTCGATTTCGACTCCGCTCAATCTCCGTAAAGGCCTAGAACATTAAACTTTGAACTTTAAATAGATTCAGCCACTGCCTACCGATTACTGAATACTGTCCACTGACACTTGCCTCTTGCCTTTTGGCTCTGAACACTGACTAATTATTTCTGATACTGTTCACTGAAAACCCTTATCGATACAATTTTGCTCCAGTTCGTTATGCAGAATCACTTACCTGCCGGTAGGCAGGCCTATCTAACGACAGCTAGACTCAAAGTGACGACTTTCAACTTTTAGACATTGAAGCATTGTTCATTGCTAATTGTAAATTGTAAATTGTTCACTGTACATTGTTTCAGCCTTGAACACTGAATACTGATTACTGAAAACTGCTTACTGCCAACTGATTCCTCACCACCCAATACTTCGATTTCGACTCCGCTCAATCTCCGTAAAGGCCTAGAACATTAAACTTTGAACTTTAAAGATTTAGCCACTGATTACTGAAAACTGCCCCTAGGCCCTAGAACCCCCTTGTATAGGAAAGTATAACATACTGATGGTGTCTGGCGTGCTCGAATTCTGGGGAATTATGGCGCACCCCTACCCAATATTCGTTTCGCCCGTAACGGAATTGAAAATCGAAACCAGCGTATACTACGGTATTCTTGGAGTCGATCAACAAAACGGAATCATCGCCCAGGGCATTGCCTTCCAATAAGCCATTGTGTCCCACCACCCTATATCCAGCTCGAAGGGCAAAAAAAACTTCACTATCCGTAGATCCAATTTGATTGTGGGCTATACTGGAGGATAAAGGGTTTCTCTTTCCAAAATAAGCAACAAACTCCGGGTGAACGTAGATATCCCTGGTGCCAAATGCAAATTGGGACTGTGCCGCAATATGAATACTAAACGGGTTTGGCGCCAACTGCCATTCATACAGATATTTGGTGTACAGGTTGTAATGAACACTATTCTCCATTTCTCCTACCCAGGTCGGAGTTTCGGTTTTTATGACATAATGGTGGTACCACCTTTGTACTCTTCCTGCTCCAGAGGCCTTGCCTGCTATTCCGAGGAGTAATTTTGCCTCTATCATATGGTTGCTCCCCACATAGGACCATCCAGACCTAAGCGCCGAAAATCCAACATAGGCACGGTCCAGTAGTTGAACGTCATCTGTCATAAGATATGAGGGCGTTATAATTTCCTGACCTATGGAAAAGCTAAGCTGTTCGCTCTGGGAATTAAAAATGCCCTTTTCAAGTCGGTGTCTGTACGTTAAAAACAGCCCAGCCGTATAATACCGATCAGTCAGCAATATAAAATCATTGTCGTGCCGTAATCCAATTTGGTTGCGAAGAGTACTCCTATCAGCAGTATTCATCTCTTGCTGTGCCAAGGAAATGAAAGTCCCACCAACAAAACATATCAACAATGAGAGGTAGTTAGATAAGCCTTTGGAATAATTAGGCCACATTATATGTGGTTTAAAAACTAGGTTCAACTTAAGGGTGTTGTTTTAGCAGGGAAAAAGTACAAATAAATACCGAGACCAGTGGAGGGTATGTAACTTCTTTTGGCAACATCCATAGTACAGTTTTAATGAACAGAAACTATACCGCTTCGCTACTAGAAACAGGATTTTAGACTTTTTTGTCTTGGTTCTAGCTTCTAGACTCTTGGCTCGTTACTGACAAGTGTCCACAGAAAACTGTTTACTGAAAACTCTTCTCGATACAATTATGCTCCACTTCATCTGATCACCTACCTGCCGGTAGGCCGGCCTGTCTACCGACTGCTAGACTCGAAGTGACGAATTTCAACTTTCAGTCATTGAACTTAAGTATTGCTTATTGATAATTGTTAATTGTTAGAGCTACTGCTAACTGAACACTAAATTGTTAGCTGACTCCAAGAGAGATAAACGGATCAGAGACTGGACCGCTACGCTATTGGAACCAAGATACTAGACTTTTTTTGTCTAGGCTCTATCTTCTAGACTCTTGGCTACTGCCCATTGGCTTTTGGCTACTGGTAACCGATTACTGTAAATTGCCTTCCGTCTACTTCGATTTCGGCTCCGCTCAATCTCCGAAGGGACTTTGAACTTTATAACATTGAACATAAGCATTGTTTATTGCTAATTGTTAATTGTTTCAGCTACTGCTTACTGAATACTGACCCCTGTTCAAAAACATCTCACCATTCTATAAGTTCCAAATCTACTGGTTCATCGAAGCCCTTTAGCAGCTTAGGACCCAAGGAGGTAAAGGAGATACCCTTACCAATACAAAGATCCTTGACCACCTTGGCTGTTATAATTTGACCCGAATCGCCATAACTGCAGATACGGGCTACTAGGTTCACTGTTGAGCCAAATAGCGCATCACCATCCTGTACCGGTTCTCCAGCACCAATCCCGATCCTTGCCTGGAGCAAAATGCCATCCTCTCGGGATTCGTTGTATTTGGATAATTGGCGCTGGATTTCCACAGCACAGACTGAAGCGGTATAGGCCGATCTAAAACTTGTCAGGAATCCATCTCCCGCCCTATCCACTTCGCGTCCTCCGTGATCTACAAGTGCCTTACGGACTACATCCCGATATCTATGTACCAAGTCCAGGGCCTTGGCATCGCCCAAAGCTTTGGTAATATCTGTGGAACTCACCATGTCAATAAACATAATTGCCCTAAATGGACTCTCGGTCATGGGTTTACCGTCCTCTTTTTCGGGATCAATAACTCGGCCAAGAAATTGGGCTACGGCCGAACTGTCTACTTCAATTATCTGGTTGGGTATAAGACCGTGAGCTTCTTTGTGCATCCCTCGTACGGCAGCAGCCGATGGGGCTTCAATAAGACAAAAAGCCACGCCCTTTTCCTCATTATGCCAATAGGTCAGTGCCTTGCAATGGTGCCTTGATTGAATTTTCATGTCTTCATGATGAGCTTTGGCCACCTCTTCAGGAGTGGCTCCTTCAATATAATGTCGATCCATGAATAGTGGCATAATTTCTCAGTTTTAGGTCGGGGGGGGAAATTGGTCAACGCTGGGCAAAAGTACACGTATAGTGACTCATCATAGGTCATATTTATATGACAACCAGCCTCCTAAAGATACCAAATTATTGGTTATAAAATTTGAAAAAGGAGCAAATCATCCACAATGGCCTTACAAAATGTCCGTTGAGGTCATCATTGTAAAGATTTAAGAGCAAGGGGATAGTGCGATATAAATGTATTGGATATAGAACCCTTGCTAATAGAGCCTAGAAACTGGACTCTTTTTTGTCTAGGCTCATAGCTCTGAACACTGATTACTGTCATCTGACTACTTAAAATGCTTACAGACTACTGTTTACTGTTTACTACTTACTAACTATAAGACTTCAAACCCAAACCAACTTTTTGCAGTGCTAATAGCTCTATATCCAAAGTTTGGGGATTTTTTGATATATTAGTTAAACCAAGATCTATGAACCTTGATCCATTCATTTTGAACACCCTTATTAACTCCGGAAGTCTTATCAAACAATAAATTATAAAACTATGAAAAATGTAAACCCAGTGGTTTGGTTCGAAATTTATGTCGATGACTTAGATCGGGCCAAAAAATTTTACGAAACCGTATTTCAACTTGAACTTAATGAAATGCCTATGCCAGCTTCTGCCGATGACAGTATGAAAATGCTATTTTTTCCGGCCAATATGGAATCCAAGAACAGTGCCTCCGGAGCCTTGGTCAAAATGGATGGATTTAAAGCCGGCAACAACAGTACAATTGTCTATTTCATGAGCGAGGATTGCAGTGTGGAAGAATCGAGGGTTAAAGCTGCAGGCGGAAAAGTATTTAAGTCCAAAGTTTCCCTGGGCGATTATGGGGCTATGGTTCTGGCCTGCGATACCGAAGGCAATATGATCGGCATACATTCCATGAAATAGATCGTTGTGCAAAGTGGCAACTACAATGCTTCCATTAAGTACTCAGCTTGACTTAGAAACTGAAATCCGGATGATGCCAATACATAAAAAGGGAAGAAGCTCCTGCCCCTCCCCTTTTGTATATGATAAAATTTATTTTTTATGCTGGCATATCCGGTAATTTCCAACCGTCCCTATAGGTATGTTTTATCAATTCGGCGGCAAACTCGCTTGCAGAATATGGTTCTGTCCATTCCTTTTCAAATTTTGGACGTCCGTCCTTCATTACAAAATTGTCACGGATTACAGTCTTTATAGTCTCATCCTGCCCTATATTGGTAAATCTCATATTCTCCCCATCCCAGTTCAAAATTTTATTCAAGGATTGCAACCTTACCGCTAGTACTCCCATAACGACCATTTCGTTAAAGGGACCGGCTTCTGAAAAATCGGAGGTGCAGGGTTTGCGATTCTCCGGATTTTCCTTACAGGCCCTAACCCAATCCATTTCGTGTGCCCCTATGCCCCAGTCGAGTCCCATCTCCTTTTCTACACGGCGCTCGGTCTCCGCAACTTTTGGCATGTCCCTACCCAATATTTCCGGATCCAGCCCATAACATCCAGCATGTATAATACCTTTGGTACCATAAAAGAATGTACCACCTCCAGACTTATTAGGATTTTTGCCACTAGGCCAATTGGCAGGTAGATCTGGTTTAATACCCCCGTCGTACCAGTTCACCTCTACCTCGGGCAATTTAATCCTGCCCTTTCTGCCCCTTTCGGGGAAGGTCATTTGTACGGACTGTGCCGTTGGGGCACTGTCCTTCAATAGTAAGGAAGAACTTCCCTGAACTTTGGTAGGATAGCCCAATTTTAGGGCCTCAAATACAGGGTGTAAAATATGGCAGGCCATATCCCCCAATGCCCCCGTACCGTAATTCCACCATCCTCGCCAGTTCCATGGGTGGTACACTTGATTGTAGGGTATCAACTCTGCAGGGCCTGTAAACAGGTCCCAATCCAAAGTATCGGGGACCCATTGTCCTTGGGCAGGAGGATTCACTCCCTGTGGCCAAATGGGCCTGTCCGTAAAGGATTCCACCTTGGTGATATCCCCTATGGCGCCACTCCATATTAATTCGCAGGTTTTGGCCACTCCCTCTCCGGATGCCCCTTGATTCCCCATCTGGGTGGCCACATTATGCTTCTTGGCCAATTTGGTCAGTAATCTGGATTCATAAACGGAATGGGTAAGCGGTTTTTGCACATAAACGTGTTTTCCACGGACCATGGCATCGGCAGCCACAATAGCATGGGTATGATCGGCCGTAGCTACCAGAACAGCATCAAAGTCGTTGCCCATCTCATCATACATCACTCTAAAATCCTTGTATTTCTTCGCATTGGGAAAGTGATCAAAACAATTCTTTGCATATTTCCAATCCACATCACACAATCCAACAATATTTTCGCCCTGTAAATTTCTAAGGTTGCCAAACCCCATGCTTCCTACTCCTACCCCAACTATATTCAGTTTATCACTGGGCGCCTTATGTCCCAGTCCCGAAATAACATTACTCGGGAGAATGGTAATTCCTGCAGCGGCAACGCCTGTTTTACTAATAAAAGATCTTCGCGTAATTGGTAAGGGTTTGTTTGGTTCTTTTTTCATTATTAAGATTGATTTTTTGGATTTGCAATAGATTTGATTTGCACTTTATACTCCTTAAAATTCGTAAAAAAATTGGTAATTAGAGGGCAATATGGAAAATTTGCCTTTAAATTAATTTGAATTTTACTTAGTTTACGCCAAAATATCAATATTCTACCATGTCCAAAACCCTTTACCGAGTCTATGTTGTGGAATTATCCAAACGTGTATTTACAGAGAATGCGAAGTTTAGGGCTGCCAATCCCCAATTTAACGGAGTATTGGAATGCCTTTATGTGGGTATGACCTCCAAAACCCCCAAGGAGCGATTTGAACAGCATAAGACCGGTTATAGAAACAAGAAGGGACATAAATTGTCGTCCAACATTGTGGAGAAATACGGGCTTTATCTAAGGCCTAGCCTCTACAATCATATAGATCCTGTTCTGACCAGAGCGGAAGCTTTGGAAATAGAGGAAGGCTTGGCCTTGGAATTAAGGAGGGAGCGCTATGCTGTCTGGTATAATTGAGTAGGTATAGTTACTGAACAAAATTTCCTAAATTTAACCAAGACCTAATTTTTCATGATAAAAAACATCCTTGTCCTATTTGCCCTTAATCTTTTTTTATTTGGCCATGCACAAATATTGAAAAAGGAAATACCCGATAAATTGCTGGTGCTCACTTTTGATGATGCCCCGGCAAGTCAGTATGCGGTGGTGGCCCCTCTTTTGAAGGAATACGGTTTTGGAGCTACATTTTTTGTATGCGAGTTTCCTCCAAATTATAAGGACAGCACCCTGTATATGAATTGGCGACAGATAAAAGCATTGGACAAAATGGGCTTTGAAGTGGCCAATCATACCCATACCCATGCCAATGTTAGCAAGCTCTCCCAATCACAATTTAATGCAGAGTTGGAATATATAGAAAATAAATGTGATTCCCTGGAGATAACCCCGCCACAAAACTTTGCCTATCCCGGTTACGGACTAAATGCCGATGTACTTAAGTTTTTGGAAGAAAAAAGTTACCGTTTTGCCAGGGCCGGGGGCAGCAGGGCATACGACCCTTTAACAGACCATCCATTTTTAATCCCTAGTTGGGCGACCAATGCGGGTAATAAAAGTGAAATTAAAGCCGCTATGGGCGAAGCCAAAAACGGCAAGATCACAGTGCTTACCCTGCACGGCGTACCGGATGTGGAACATCCATGGGTAAATACACCGCCAAACTTATTCAAGGAATATCTACAGTATCTGTCAGATCACAATTTTAAGGTGGTTTCCCTTAGGGATTTACTGGCCTATATTGACACAGAGGAGGCCATGAAAACCATTGTCCCTAATTTGACCATGCCACTTAAGAACTAAAGAATTGGTATAAGTACTTTTCTAAAACCTAAATCCTTCCAAAAAAAATAAGGATAATAAGAACATTATCGCTTTTTAATTAGTCCTAAACCCACCCATGGGGCGATGTTCATTTTCCGCTCTAATGCTCATTTTCCTGAGGATAGTTCAAGGGATTTCACTATATTTCAGTATAATAAAACCAACGCTCCTACCCTCCCCCTGCACAAGCTGAACTTCTTGGCAAGGCATCCGGTGGCCCTAAAAAAATGAAATGGATACGCTAAGTAAGTTATTGGACTTTAATCTGATCAGTATTGGGGATTATAAAATAAAAGTATACACCCTGGTTATAATTCTATTAATAATTCTATTTACCAGGGTAATATTGAAGCTCATAAAATCGGCCCTATTTCGGCGCTATAAGGGGTTGCACCTGGATAAGGGAAACACTTATGCCCTCTATCAAATCATCAAATATGTTATATGGGTAATTGCCTTTGGCTTTATATTGGAATCCGTGGGCATCAAGGTCACCATTTTAATTGCCGGCTCCGCTGCCCTATTGGTGGGTGTGGGATTGGGCCTGCAACAAACCTTCAACGATGTAATCTCTGGCATAATATTACTTTCTGAGAAATCGATCAAAATCAACGACGTCCTGGAAATAGATGGCGATATAGTGGAAATACAGGAAATTGGATTGAGAACTTCGCGGGGACTTAACAGAAACGATATTTCCATAATTATACCAAATTCATTGATAACTACCAATAAGGTCATCAATTGGAGCCACCAGAAGAAAAAAACCCGTTTCAAAATAGGTGTTGGAGTGGCCTATGGTAGTGATGTTGATCTTGTTGTCAGAATACTGGAGGAAAGTGTTTTGGAACATCCTGATTTTGATGATAGCAAAATGATAGAGGGACGCTTTGTAAATTTCGGCAATTCCTCCTTGGATTTTGAGGTGCTGTTTTTCAGTGAAAATGTGTTTCGGATCGAGAAGGTAAAAAGTGATATCCGAAAGATCATCAACCGGAAATTCAGTGAAAACAAGATTGTAATACCCTTTCCCCAAATGGACCTTCACTTTAAGTCGGGCCATACAGAAATAATCCCTAAAAATGAACAGCCAGGTTCTAAAAAATGAACCCAATCAACATAGAACGATGTGATCAACAAAAAAATAAAAATGGCAAGATTCTTAAAAAAATCAAAGGAGGAAATAGGGACTTCACCTGATCAACTTATCTTCCGTGGTGATAAAAAAATTAATGAAGTACTGCTTAGAATAATAGATTTTGATGCCAATAGCTTGGCAGAAGAAACCATAAAGACGGTAAAGGAGGTATTAAAATATCAGGAAAAGGACACAGTTACCTGGTTTAATATAGACGGACTCCACAATACCGAAATTATTGAGGGCATTGCGAATGAATTCAATTTTGACCGTATGGTCTTGGCAGATGTAATGAACACCCAGGCAAGACCAACGATCAAGGAATACGACAACTGCATTTATATTTCCATAAAAATGTTGCAACAAGCCCCCAATTCCGATACCATAAATGTTGAAAACCTGAGTTTGATATTGACCGAATCGATTTTGATTTCCTTTCAGGAAACCAAAGGGGACGTCTTTGAACCAGTTAGGGAACGGATCCGAAAACAGAAAAGAAGAATTAGGAACGGCGGTACGGATTACCTCTTATTTGCCCTGTTGGATATTGTAATTGATAACTACATTTACATTATTGGCGTATTGGGGGAAAAAATTGAAATGCTGGAAGAAAGTCTGCTCTTGGAACCAAGGCAGGAGATTATTGGGGAAATCAACTCCTACAAACGGGAATTGAATTTTCTGAGAAAGAATATCAAACCAGCCAAGGAAGTGATATTGAACCTTGCAAAAATGGAATCGGATTTTATTACGGAAAGTACGGAAATGCATTTTAAGGAGCTACAGGACAACATAAATCACGCCAGCGACTCTTCGGATAGCTATAGGGAAATACTGTCCGACCAATTGAACATCTATCATACCACCATTAGTAGCAAGCTGAACGACATCATGAAATTTCTGACTGTATTTTCCGTGATTTTTATTCCGCTGACCTTTATTGCCGGTATTTATGGGACCAACTTTGATGTTGTGCCGGAACTTCATTATAAATACAGTTATTTTATTATGTGGGGGGTAATTATCGTCATTGCCATTGGAATGTTGATCTATTTTAGAAAGAAGAAATGGTTGTAGAAACACAAAATAATATAATACGAAGCGGCTTTATTCTCTTAGGAATTCTGATGATAAACTATGCCCATGGACAAGATCTAAATAAACACCTATGGAAAAATAGGGTCGTACTAATCATGACCCAAAACCAGGATTCTAAGGAATATCAGGATCAAATTGCCGAATTTTATAAATTTCCAAGGGAACTTAAAGAAAGAAAAATGCTGATCTATCATGTTTTGCCTCAGCGTTATACCCTAATCAATGATGCCGTTGATCCCGAACAAAATGAATGGGTTTCCTCCTCTGCCCTATTCGATAAATTTGCTGGAAAAAATATGGATTTCAAAGTAGTATTGATTGGACTGGATGGCGGCAATAAACTTGAAAAAAACGGATTGCTTTCCGCTGAAGAACTTTTTGGAACTATAGACTCCATGCCAATGAGAAGGGCGGAATTGAACAAAAAAAGGAATAGATAGACTTAAAAATTGGTTAGGCCAATCCCTGAACCAAACTCTAGACCAGAAATTAAATTAAAAAAATGCAAACAAGTCCAACCACCAACTTAAAATACTTTCCAATACTTTTATTGTGCGCTATATTGGGGAGTTGCAATGACACATCCCAAAAATCGCCCGAAAAACCTACCAGGGAACTAATATTCGTTTCTTCCGATAAAGAATTGAACAAAGCTTTCAACTGGGCCAAAAACAAGGCCTTGTCCTACGCCCATGACAATAATGACCCAGTTGGGTATTGGTATGAGGCTGCCCTACCGGACAGGGAAGCGTTCTGCATGCGGGATGTTTCCCACCAGGCAATTGGTGCGGAAATTTTAGGGTTGGGGAAACACAATTTTAATATGTTTCTAAAGTTTGCCCAAAACATTAGTAAGGAAAAGGATTACTGTAGCTATTGGGAAATTAACAGGTATAACAAACCTGCCCCGGTAGACTACGAAAATGATCAAGATTTTTGGTATAACCTGCCTGCGAACTTTGATCTTACCTATACTGCCAATCGACTTTATAAATGGACCGGAAACAAAGAATACCTGGAGAACCCGGATCTGATAAATTTTTATGAATTAAGTCTCAACGAATATTTGGATCACTGGGATTTAGGTTACCGCGAAACCCTGGAAAGAAACCGATCCCTGCATACGCCAAACAATCAAGAAAATAGTAGGTTTGGAAATAAGAGGGGAATCCCTTCCTATAATGAAGGTGGCAGAGGGGAAACTATGCTGGGAATAGATATGACCGCTTCCATAATAGCCGCTTACAAGGCCTACGCAGAGATGCTAAAGCTCAGGGGCGACTTGTCCCTATCTTCCGAATACTTGGAGAAGGCCAAACAGGAACAGGAATTCTTAGATCAATTTTGGTACGATAACGAAAAACAGGAATATCGTTCCATTCTTTATGACGATGGAAGCTTCGATTATTTTATGGTAGGGAAAGATCAGGCTTTTCTGCATTACCTATTCTATTTTGATACCATTAAGGACAATTCCAAAATTTTGAATTTGGTAGGGAAATACGAGGCTAACTTCAACAAATTAATTGTGGAGCTAAAATCTTATTTGCCTATTATGTTTTATGAAAATGGCAAATCGGAACTGGCCAATAAGATGATCATAAATTTGTGCAGCGTTCAAAACCCCCGAAGGGCCTATCCCGAGAATTCCTATACGGTAATAGAGCATTTAACCCGAGGGTTAATGGGTATAGAGGCAGATGCAGCTAACAATGGGTTTGTAAGCTTTTCCAGATTGGAAAAAGATTTGGAATGGGCCGAAATGGCCAACGTTCCCTTATTATCCAATAAAATTGGTGTAAAACATTTTGGAAAGACCAAAACCATAGCCCATAATATAAATGGGGAAAACATAAAATGGACCGCTAAAATACCTGGTACCCATGAATTTCTCTTTGTAAATGGAGAAAAAACAGCCAGTACCCAAGTAGCCAATGGCATGCTGCCCTATTCCTACATAACCATAGACCTGGAAAAAAATGACACGGCCACCGTATCCACAACTCCTCAATCCTAAATGAAAATTAGGACGGCCCAATATTAATATTATGATGTTACAAAGATATAAAATGACCATTATCATATTTCAAAAGAAAAAATCACCCTAGGTTTATCCTCTTTTATTACTATTATATAATGTAATATACTTTGAGTACCTCACTGAATACCTTTGACTACCATTTGATTCCAATATGAACAAAGAATTTATTCCCAAGTTGTTCTCACTTTTAAAGGAGGGAATTTCCAAGGAAACCATTACAAAAGACATACTTTCTGGATTGATCGTGGGCATTGTTGCCCTTCCCTTGGCGATCGCTTTTGCAATAGCCTCCGGAGTATCGCCGGAAAAGGGAATAATTACGGCCATTATTGCCGGAATAATAATTTCGGCCTTCGGCGGTAGTCGGGTCCAAATTGGGGGGCCAACTGGAGCCTTTATCGTAATCGTATACGGTATTGTTCAAGAGCATGGAATAAATGGCCTTACCATAGCCACCTTTATGGCCGGATTTATCATCATAGGCCTGGGGCTTGCCCGATTGGGGAACCTATTAAAATTCATTCCTTATTCACTTATAGTAGGCTTTACCAGTGGTATCGCCCTGATTATCTTTTCTTCCCAGATCAATGATTTTTTTGGACTTCAGATAGCGAAGGTACCGGCCGACTTTATGGATAAATGGGCGGTATATTTTGAAAATTTGGACAAGATCAATGGGTATGCCATTGCAATCGCTGGCGGAACGGTCATCATAACCCTATATTTTCAAAAACTGATAAAGAAAATACCGGGTTCTATAGTTGCCATCCTACTGTCCACAATTGTGGTACAGGTTTTTGGGATACCGGTGGATACCATTGAAAGCAATTTTGGGGAAATCCCGAATCATTTGAGCATGCCCAGCCTTCCCAATGTAGATTATGACACTGTAAAGTCCCTTATACAGCCTGCTTTTGCCATTGCCCTATTAGGTGGTATAGAATCCCTGCTGTCCGCTGTGGTTTCGGACTCCATGATAGGCGGAAAACATCGTTCCAATATGGAATTGATAGCTCAGGGCGGTGCCAATATATTCTCGGCCATCTTTGGGGGAATCCCCGCCACAGGGGCCATAGCAAGAACTGCCACCAATGTAAAGAATGGCGGTAGAACCCCAATTGCGGGTATAGTACACGCATTGGTTCTCTTGTCCATAATGCTTTTATTTGCTCCTTATGCCAAGTTGATACCCCTTTCCTGTTTGGCGGGAATTTTAATGGTCGTGGCCTATCATATGAGCGAATGGCGACAATTTAAATCGATTTTAAAGGGCAATAGAATGGATATCATCATCCTACTTAGCACCTTCTTCCTAACGGTTATTTTTGATCTTGTTATAGCCATTGAAATTGGGATTGTACTCTCCAGTTTTATGTTTATGAAAAGAATGAGCGAGGCGGTACTGGTTGAAAAAATTACGTCGGATAATATTAACGACGAACATTTGTTTGACGATGAACTACTGGAGCTCCCTAAAAATGTGCTGTTATATGAAATTAATGGACCCTTGTTTTTTGGTGCTGCCAGACAATTTCAGGAAACCATATCCAATACCCATTTACAACCCAAGGTGATTATTATAAGAATGCGCTATGTTCCTATGATCGATGCCACAGGGTATCAGAGCTTAAAGGAAATTATAAAAACGTACAGGGCCAAGGGAATAAAAGTAATTCTATCCGGGATCAACGAAGAGACCAAAAAGGATTTTGAGAAGAACGAAATGTTCTCTGTATTGGAAGAAGAATATATCTTCAAGAATATCAATGAGGCTTTGGAAAAGGCAAAATCTTTCAATTGAACCTCCAAAAACGTTTTGGGTTTAAGGATGGTGTAATTGCAATTATTTTCTAAAATCGCGTATAAGTTTCAGCACTACTTCGTTAGCCTCTACCCAAGCCTTATTCTTTTAAGTCCAACATAATTTAAAATGGGTATTGGGCAGATTAACTATTAACAAAATAAAACACCAGTTAAAGTTTCCATAAGATTAGATTCACTTTGCCCATTTATAAAAAGAAGTGAATATAGGCGCTAGAAAACTTCAACAACTATCCGATTGAAATTAGATTGCTAAAAAATTCAATATCGATTTAATCGAAAAATTTACTAATTTTAATACGGACCACGTAGTATAAAGTGATATTAACCAACAACTAGGCTCTCTGGATGACCAATGTACAACCTATGATAATATACTTTCGCAAAATTAATCCCCAACATTTTTAGAACTTAACATTGAACAAATATTAGGGTGTAACCCGTTAAATAATACCGATGTAAGGATTACTGGCCAAGGCGCGCAGATAAGGATTTCAAAAGAAATAAAACGTTCCCACATATTGAGTACACTTTGTTTAATTAATTATAATTAAGATGAAAAAAGTATTTAAAATTGTAGGTATCGGCCTAGGAGTTATTGTTCTATTAATTGCTATTGCATTGATCTTTATCAGTGCCAACGATATTCCTTCCTATGATGTGGAAAAAATTGATTTCAAGGTGAATAGTAGTCCCGAAGCTATAGCCAGGGGCGAAAAATTGGCCCTTATGCTATGTGCCAGTTGCCATTTGAACCATCAAACCAATAAACTTACGGGTCAAAAAATGATGGATGCCCCACCGGAATTTGGAGAAATCTATTCCCAGAACATTACCCAGGACAAGACCTATGGCATTGGGGACTGGACGGATGGGGAACTGGTATATCTTCTTAGAACGGGCATAAAAAGGGACGGTCAATACAGTCCGCCCTATATGGCCAAATTGCCACATATGGCGGATGAGGATATTAATGCCATTATTGCGTTTTTAAGGTCGGACCACCCTATGGTGAAAGCGGATCCCACTCCGGATATCCCCCCCAAACCCTCCTTATTGACCAAAATCCTTTGTCGGGTTGCCTTTAAGCCACTTCCTTTGCCCACAGAGGCAATTCCCTTGCCAAATGAAAACAAGGCTGTGGAATTGGGCAAATATCTGGCTCATAACTTGGATTGCTTCTCATGCCATTCGGCCGATTTTAAAACCAACGATTTTCTAAATCCTGAATTGAGTGAAGGGTATTTTGGAGGGGGCAATAAACCCTTGGATTTGCAGGGACGGGTAATGCTGACATCGAACCTTACACCGGACAAGGAAACCGGAATTGGGAATTGGACCAAGGAAGATTTTGTCAATGCACTGAAGTATGGGCAGAAAAAGGGTGCAAAGGCCTTGACCTACCCCATGCTTCCCTATCCTCAACTTACCGATGCCGAAGCTGGGGCCATATATGAATACCTACAGACCATTCCGCCTATAAAAAACAAGGTAGAGCGGTCCATTTACTAAAAAATGTAAAAGCTAATTTTTGACTTGTACAAACTATGTTCCCTAACTAAATATGGTCCTTAGCCTAAGTTGTCGTAAATTACCCTAAAGGTGAATTATGAAGTATCTTTTGGCCACTTTAGTTTTTATGACGCTTATGACCTCAAAAATAATTTTCGATTTCAATAAAGATTCCAACATCAAGCAATGGAGAATTGTGAATGATGGGGTCATGGGAGGCTTGTCGGTAGGGAGCTTCACCTTGAGCCCTAATGGACATGGACTATTTAAGGGGGAGATTTCTTTAGAAAACAATGGTGGATTCTCTTCCGTACGTTACCGGTTTGAAAAGCTACAGGTTACCGAAGACAGTAAAATAACCATTAAACTCAAAGGCGACGGCAAAAATTATCAGTTTAGGGTAAAGGACGATTCCAACAATTATTATTCCTATATCGTTACCTTCCCAACTTCAGGGGAGTGGGAAGAAATCAAAATTACACTCAAGGATATGTATCCTTCTTTTCGGGGCAGGAAATTGGACATGCCCAATTTTTCAAAAAATAGCATTGAGGAAATTGTTTTCCTGATCGGGAACAAAAGAACCGAAAACTTCACATTGTTGATCGATAAAATAGCTTTGGATTAGCCATAGCCCTGAGACTTGGAGATAAAAAAAATCAATTGAATTATGGTTGGACTTCTACTCCTAATACTGGGCAGGGTTGATAAAACTTAGAACTTACTTGAAAACCTAAAAATTTGCTACATTTATCGGAGTGCTTTCTCATTAAGGAAAATTCCAGGGTAGCCTTTTGAGGAACATTTTAACAACAGCCTATTACCATATTTATAACAACTATGAATTTATTGAAAACCTTACTATTGGCATTGCTATTGAGCACTGCCACAGTCTCCTTCGCTCAAATTGAATTACCTGCCTTTTTTGGGGACCATATGGTCTTACAACAAAATAGCGATGTCTCCATTTGGGGAACCGATAAACCGAACGCTAAAATTAAGGTAATAGGAAGTTGGGGAAAGGAATCCACCACAACTGCCAATGCCAACGGACAATGGAAACTGAAGATCCAAACCCCATCCTATGGCGGACCCTATACCCTGAACATAAAGGGGAGCAATGCGCGTACCCTGAAAAATGTTATGATCGGGGAGGTTTGGTTGTGTTCCGGGCAATCCAATATGGAAATGCCTGTAAAAGGATTTAACAACCAACCCATAAATGGCAGTGCTGAAGCCATTTTAAATTCTAGAAACAGTCAGATACGCCTGTTTACCGTAAAAAGAGCTACCAGTTTGCAGCCATTGGAAAATGTGGAAGGGCAATGGTCCGAGGCCGGTCCAGCCACGGTAAGGGACTTTAGTGCCACCGCTTACTTTTTTGGAAAAAAGTTGAATAGCCTTTTAAATGTTCCCATCGGTTTGATCCATACCTCCTGGGGCGGATCCAATGTGGAGACCTGGATGGATAAGGAGACGCTTTCCGAATTCAATACCATAGAGTTGCCCAAAAAGCTTCCTGAGGGAGCACCACAACGTACCCCTACCCTATTGTACAATGCCATGATCAACCCCTTAATAGGGTACAACATTAAGGGAGCTATTTGGTACCAAGGGGAATCGAACAGGAACCAGGCCACGGAATACGGCCAGCTGTTCCCCACCATGATCAATACCTGGAGGGAAAAGTGGCAACAGGGCAAGTTTCCCTTTTACTTTGTTCAAATTGCACCATATGGCTATGAGGGCGGTAATGCAGGCTATGTTAGGGAAGCGCAATTGCACACTATGAAAACGGTTGAAAATACGGGAATGGCAGTAACAATGGACATTGGCGACTGCGATTTTATCCATCCCAGGGAGAAGAAACTGGTGGGAGATAGATTGGCCCTTTGGGCACTTGCCAAAGATTACGGCATGGAGGGTATTGCGTATAGCGGTCCGATGTACAAAGCAATAGATGACATAAAGGATGGGAAAGTAAAATTGTCCTTTGAGTTTAATGAGAACGGACTCTCCAGTTATGGACGGCCATTATCGGGCTTTGAAGTGGCCGGGGCGGATAAAGTTTTTCATCCTGCAGAAGCAAAAATAAACGGGGACAGGACCCTAAGCGTGTGGGCAGAAGGGGTATTAAATCCTGTGGCCGTTAGATATGCCTTTAAGAATTGTGAGGAGGGCAGCCTATTCAATACCGATGGACTTCCGGCCTCTTCGTTTAGAACAGATACATGGGAAGAATAAGCACTTCAAAATTGATACAAGGGGTACCAACTTGGTGCATAGTTAGGTACCCCATGACTTAGTACCGTTGTCACGTTCAATATCCCCCGAATAGTAGAGTTCTATTAAGGAAATCCAAATTGGGTTATTTTATGAGAATTGATCGGTGACCATTGAAATTAAAAAATAAGTCAGCGTTTTTTGTAAAACAAGTACATCCAAATTGTCCTGGATAACCTAAAATTGAAGGCACTACTAAGCAGGGCCATGCTTACCACACATAAAAATATATAAGCAATCGGGATTTTAAGAATGGCCCAGGTAAGCACAAAACAGGCGATCATTTCGGCACAGGCCAAGGCATAACTAACAAACATGGCCCCAAAGAAAAAACCGGGTTCCACTTCAAACTTATAATTACAATTTTTGCACCTTTTACCCATTTCAGGCATTCTAAAAAGTATTGAACTCCCCTTAGAGCTAAATATATCCCCTTTATTACAATGGGGACACTTCCCCCTGATTATACTTAAAATCATTATTTTGTACTAAAATTATGTGGGCAAAGTTAGTCCCAATAGTTTTGGATTATATTATCCCATTATCCCCATTTTTTGTACTTTTCGGACATTAAGGCCTTTAGTATGAAAACAATTCCAATTCTCGGTATAGAACAATTTGAGCACCAAGCCCAATTGGAGGACTTTTATAGCAATAATTTGGAGCACCACTTAAAAAAGAACAGGGAATATTTTCACAAACCCCATAAGCATAACTTTTTCCTTTGTGTACTATTTACCCAAGGATCGGGCCTACATGAAATTGATTTTGAAACCTACACCGTGCAAGCAGGTTGCATATTTTTTCTTAGACCCGGCCAAACCCATTTTTGGCAATTCAACAGCAGTCCACAAGGCTATATCTTTTTTCATACCCAGGAGTTCTTTGAATTTCATTTTACCAATAACAAGTTAGAGCAATTTCCATTTTATTATTCCTTTAAAAACCCGCCCTTGGTAAACATAGCGTTGGACAAAATACGGCGTATGGAATCTAAATTTGTGGAAATAAATAAGGAATACTATTCCAAGCTTCCGTTTAAAAAACAAAAATTGGCCAACCTACTAAGTTCAGTCTATATTGATCTGTCCAGACATTATATGGCACAGGGCCAAAAGAAAGAAGTAATCTCCCTACGGTATTTTAGTACCCTAAGAGCCTTGGAACAGTTGATAGATAAACATTATAGATCTCAAAAATCGGCCAAATATTACGCAGATGCCTTACATATTAGCAGCAAGCACTTAAATAGAATTTTAAGAACCACTTTGAACAAGACCACCACCCAACTTATTATGGAACGTATTATGCTGGAAGCCAAAAGACTCATGGTTCACTCCAATAATTCCCTGTCCGAAATTTCCGAAATTTTGGGCTATGAAGATTATGCCCACTTCTCCAAGGTATTTAAAAAAATGACCCATATGAACCCCAAAGAGTTTAAAAGGAGCTATAACTGAGCAGACTTAATACAACCAGTGGATTTACCTACACGCAACCTTTTTCACTATTCAAAATACGACTTCATGGGTTCAAAATAATGTTCCTGCCAACCTTTAATATAATGTTCACCATCTTCTGGAACATTGGTATGGATTAAGGTCAATTCGGTTATCCCATCTGTTTCTGAAAGTATAAGCTCTATTTGCGAGTCTTCCTCCCTATCCTTAAAATTATCAGTTCTCCAGGATTGCACAATCTTATGGTAGGGTTCCAAAATTTTATTCTCGCCTTTAATATATCCGTCCCAAGCGGTAAATGGATCACCTACCCTGTCTGACACAAAGGCCTCACCTCCGGTCATTTTGGTATGGCCCTGTGTGCTGAGCCAAGTCTTGTAAATTTGTTTTGCCGTGGCATTAAAAGTTGTCTTTAAGGTAAATTCCATTAGTGTGCTTTTAAGATGAAATTAAAATAACTGCTCCATTCTTAAATTTACCAAATAATTTTCAGTAGTTGAATCTTAAGGGGCCTATATTTTAGGGGCACCACATAGTGTAGCACCATTATTATATTTGGACCTTTTCCTTTTGTTCTTTCATAACAAAAGACTACTCGGAAGAAAAGTCGATTTAGATTAGCATTTGCTAACTTTGCCTTTTATAAACACCATAGCCGTGCACCCAGAAAATCCCTTTGCCAAAAATTACGATTTTGATTTCCTAGTGCAGCACTCCCCCGATTTGAAGGAATTTGTCTTTGTGAACGAATATGGAAACCAAACCATAACCTTTGGGGACAAACAAGCGGTAAAGGCATTGAACAGGGCCTTATTAAAGGCCCACTATGGCCTTGACCATTGGGATATTCCAGAGCATAACCTCTGCCCTCCTATTCCCGGTCGTTTGGATTACCTCTTGCATGTGGCGGAACTGATTCCAAAAACCAATCTTAGCTTGTTGGACATAGGCACCGGGGCCAACCTTATTTATCCCATTTTGGCTACATGCCACTTTAATTGGCAATGTACCGCCAGTGAGGTAGATCTGGATGCCTTAAAAAACGCACAGGAAATTATTGACAGCAACAAGGTATTACAAAAGATAGCGCTAAGACGGCAAAGGTTCAAGAGCAGTATTCTGGAACACATTATTCAGCCTGGGGATAATTTTGACGTTGTAGTCTGCAATCCCCCATTTTTCAAAAACCGGACGGATGCCGAAAAACAAAACCAGCGAAAGGTACGCAACCTACAATTAGAGGGTGGGGAACGCTTAAATTTTGGAGGCCTGGCCAACGAATTGTGGTACAAGGGCGGTGAGGAAGCCTTTATAAAAAAGATGGCCGGGGAGAGTGTGCTATTCAAAGATCAGGTACATTGGTTTAGCTCTCTGGTCTCCCAAAAAGAAAACTTAAAAAATATAAAAAGGGCCATAAATAGAACCGATCCAGCAGAAGTCAAGGTCATTGAAATGGAACAGGGCAGTAAGAAGAGTAGATTTGTGGCCTGGACCTATAGAAAATAAAAGCGTTGGACCTTACCAAATTAAGAACATTGTGGTTTGGTCCTATTTTTACAACGAATCTAACGGACTCTCGATATTTCTAAGACTACGCGGTGTTACTTTAGTGTACACCTGGGTCGTCTTAATGGAGCTATGCCCTAAAAGTTCTTGGATAAAACGCATATCGGTACCGGATTCCAAGAGATGGGTTGCGTAACTGTGCCGAAGGCCGTGTACCCCGATATTTTTTTTGATACCTGCTTTTTTCATGGCCACTTTAAACACTTTCTGTACGCTGCCTTTAGAATATTGCCCCCCATATCTCCCTTCTAGCAAATATTCCTTGGGGCTATATTGCTTGTAATACTCCCTAAGTTTTGGCAATAAGGTTACGGGAAGCGGCACTATTCTATCTTTCTTACCTTTTGCCCCATGTATATGCACTACCATTCTTGCGCTATCAATGTCTCTAATTTTGACAGCTACGACTTCGGAAACCCTAAGGCCCAGACCATAACAAAGTTCCAAGGCTATACGATGTTTTAAATTATCAAGCTGTTTAAATAACCTCACAACTTCATTCTTGGCCAGCATTTTAGGTAAGGTCACCGGTTTTTTAGGCCTTGGAATATCAAAAAAAAGCTGTGGCCTATGTAGTACTTTTTCAAAATAAAATTTGATAGCGTTTATCTTACCGTTCATTTTACGTTCGCCCATTTCTTGTTGGTACACACAATAGAGGAAATAATCCTTTAATCTTTTTGGTGTAAGCTCTTCTACGGGATAATTTTTAATCAGTTGCAGTAGGTGTACAAATTCTGCTACATAAATGCGAATGGTGTTCTGGCTAAGCGCTTTTAACCTAAGTTGATCATAATACTGTATTAGGGCCGCTTGGTTAACCGGTGCAATTTTGGTCAGTTGTTTTTTAATAAAAGGTCGCTGCTCTATTTTTAAGGCCGTTCTTACAGCAGGTATATCTGGCAAATACCAGGCTTTATTTGTTTTACTCCATTTTGCTGATGTAAAACGTTCCCGAAATTGCTGGACCAAATGGGGATCATATGGAAAATGCACCAATATTACATTTTTGTTCCGATGCTCGGTAGGCTTAAAGGTATATTGTGAAAAATCCATTCCTCATTTTGTATAACAATATACTCTAAGATACAAAATGATATATAAAATACCTACTCTTAAATATTATCATATCTATTTATGTATAGGAGTTAAGGAGATATTGGGTTATTTTTATATCTTACCCTTTAATTACACATATATATGTGTTGAACTAAACCTTCGGTAACTCTTTTGAGCTAGATTTCGTAAATTATTTGGATTAATCTAAATCTAAAATTTATGTATCAAAAAAAAGTGTGCAATCCTGCACCGAACTGGC
>Ga0208032_1000312_pt1 | contig 31523 bp, 33 predicted proteins | sample MalvirAntarct_66_FD_184254 | JGI IMG/M metagenome (GOLD analysis project Ga0208032, IMG submission 184254) | Marine viral communities from the Global Malaspina Expedition - Malaspina viral metaG Antarct_66 (SPAdes) (version 2) | ecosystem: Environmental > Aquatic > Marine > Oceanic | place: West... | reverse complement strand
TGGCACATAACCTTAAAAAAGTGAGTTTGGCGATGTAAAGGTCGCTTTGCTAAACTTTTAATCAGCCAATTATTGCCTGTTTAAACGAACAACATCACAATAAAACCTAAAAGACCAAAAATTAAAAGGTCGCCTAAATAGTTTTTAGACGACCTCTTTTGTTTCCTGCAGCCTCCGAAGTTTACTTCGAAGAGGCGGAAGGAAACAAAAAATCTAACACACGCAGCGGGTTATGGTTTCCATGCTTGCCCAGGATTGCCTATTGGGATGCACGAGTGGCAACGAGTGAATCCTTTATCTGTATGAAAGCTACAAATTTGCCCAGCACTTTTATTCAGGGTTATGGTTTCCATGCTTGCCCGGGATTGCCTATTGGGAAGCGCGAGTGGAAACAGTGAATCCTTTATCTGTATGAAAGCTACAAATTTGCCCAGCACTTTTATTCAGGGTTATGGTTTCCAAGCATGCCCGGGATCCATGGCGAGGCACGAGCGTGACGCTCGCGCCAGCGGGGGGGGGGTAGGAATAATTAGTTTGAACATTGCAAAGTTAACTGCTGACTTTTTTATTCAGATTTAGTTTCATCATTATGTCTGTCTGTTCGTCATTTCCCAATTTGAAAAGATGCTTGTCAAATGCTACAAATCCATTTTTTTCATAAAATCTAATTGCCCTTGGGTTTTGTTCCCAAACTCCCAACCAAACATAGTCTGCGCTTTTTTCTTTCGCCAATTCAATTGCCTTGTCGTAAAGAATTTGTCCGACTTTTTTTCCGTGAAATTCTTTTAGCACGTAAATCCGTTCAATTTCGAGTGCATTCTCGTCCTTTAATTCAGTTTGTGATTGCCCAAAATTTACTTTTAAATACCCAATTACTTTGTCGTCAAGTTCTGCAAAAAAGAATTCTGCGTTTTTGTCTGTCAGTTCTGTTTTCAGTTTTTCGGTCGAAAATCCTTCTTCCAAATATTCACGCATATCTTCTTCGCTATTTTCAGAAGAGAATGTCTCGGCAAAAGTCAGTTTTCCGATTTCTTTTAGTTTTTCAATGTCTTGAATATTTACTTTTCTAATCGTCATTTATTATTTGTGTCGTTTTTCCAGTTGGCAGCTAACAATTGGATTTAGTTATTGATTATATTCCTTTATAGATCTAATTTAGTAAAACTTTTTTGTTAGCCTAGTTATTAATTAGATGGTTTATAGCTCTGCTGGCCCCTACCCTATTTTCTGGGGTCTGGCTACGGTTCGTTTGCTTAATTTCATTGAACTAAAGACAAACAACTCCTAGAGAAGTTGGTTGCGGAGAACCGTAATTTGGTAAAATTATAGGCTTGTGCAATGGTTACCATTTTGGTGGGCAGTTTTTTATTCATTTTAATTATTGTCTTTCAGTTAATACTTTTCAATTTTTGATTGTAGAAATAGGACACTCCGAGAATTGCACCTATTACTAATCGCATAATTATATATCCAATGTTTTTGTCAACCACTATGTGACTGATTACAGCAAAAATTAAATTAAATGTCAAACCTGCGTAAGCCCATTCCCTCAATTTATTTGGTAGTTTAGGAATCAATAATGCAGTTGCTCACAAAATTTTGCAGATAATTAATGAGTATGCAAAATAGTCGGATAACCCAAAGGTTTTGTTCCTGCGTTAAAACATTCGTGAGCAAATAAAAGCGTTCCTAATGGCATAAGTGCCTCAAACAGAAATATAAATCCTGTTGTTACCCAAAAGATGATTTTTATTTTCTTCATCGTTTTACTTTTTTAATGAATCCAATAATTCTACTAAATAGTCCAATGTTGCTGTAAAACCTTCTTTGAAGCCCATTTGAATATGCATTTCAAGGTCTGCAAGTTTTCCGTGCTTTATTGAAATTTTTACTGTTGTAATCCCATTGTTTTCACTAAAGTCCAAATTCCACTTTGCAGATGGCATTTGCTCATTAATATTTTCGTCCTTGTCCGCAAATGCATCTTTGAATTGAAAATTGTCTTTTGGCAAAATTGCGGTAAAGTCTTGTATTGACCAATGTTCTTCTCCTTCGGGACCTACCATTGCATAAAACCTTCGACCGCCTTCTTCAAAATTCATATATTTTGTTTTTGACTTCCATGGGTGTGGGGCCCACCATTGGTCAAGTATTTCTTGTTTTGTAAAAGCATCCCAAACCATTGGTTGGTCTGCGTTGAATTCCCGATCAACAAATACGGTACTTGTTTTCTTGTCGACAGTAAAGTCGAATTGCAAATTACTTTTCATTTTTTTTGTTTTTAAGTGTGTCCAATAAATTATCCAGTTGGTTAAATCGGTTTTCCCAAATGACTCTAAATTGCTCTAGCCATTTATCTATTTCCTTCATTTTTTCAACTTTAAGCTCGTAGTATATTTCTCGGCCTTGTTGGTTGGCTTCGACCAAGTCGCATTCATTAAGAATTTGAATGTGCTTGGAAATCGTGGGTCTTGCCGCATCAAAGTTTTCTGCAATGGCACCAGCCGTCATTGCTTGTGAGGTTAGCAACACTAATATGGCACGCCTTGTCGGGTCGGAAATGGCCTGAAAAATATCTCGTCTTAATTTCATTATGAAGTTATTTGACTACAAATATATATGAAGTCATTTAGCTACGCAAATAAATGTCAGATTTCATTTGAATTTTGTTGAAAGTTTAGATAGACAATAAGAAGAACTTCACAGGCATAGTAAGACTTCTATAATCCAAATTGCCTTAGATGATGGTCTGTATGTTTATATACCAGAATACCGATTTGCTCTTTGGTCATTTTACCAAAGAAATCGTGAATGAATCTTGGGTTGTTGTAGTTTTCATATTTATAAATCAAATCAATCCATTTCAACTTTTCCGATTCCAAATCTCCATCTATGGCATGTACTTTAAACTGGTCTGAAGTAGGAATGTTTCTGTCAAATGGTTTATCATCTTTTATCATTCTCTTCAGTGCCATTTTTCCAAATAGTTTTCCAATAAAAGCTTGTTTGTAGGTATGGTCTTGTGTCCCTAGTATCCATCCATTCCAATAGGTATTGTGTCTTAGCATTTGGACCACATTCATTTTGCCCCATTCAGCTTTTTGTTCCTTACGTATTTATTCAATTCGTTCTACTAACTGATCTCTTGTATTTTTGTCGAATATGGTTTTCATTTTTACATCTTTATACAGTATGAAGTAATCGCTTTTATTTTAATTCCTTTAGCACCTTGAAACATGTAAAAATCAGAAAACGCGTACTTTTGGCTATTTCGGAGTGATGGTGCCACCTGTTTCGGTCAAACAGTGCCACTTTGAAAGATCTTTCAATAATACAAAAAAAATGTGTTAAGCGTTTTTTATAATTCCTTTTCTTAAGCTTTCCCCTTTTAGGTCCAACCTATGTGAGGAGTTTACTATTCTGTCCAATATGGCATCCGCAATGGTACTTTCCCCTATAATATCGTACCATGCCGATACGGGTATCTGGGAGGCTATAATGGTGGAGGCCTTATTGTAACGGTCGTCGATGATATCCATCAGGGCCTCCCGGGCGTGGTTGTCAAAACTCTGCAGTCCAAAGTCGTCCAGGATCAACAGGTCCGTTTTCAGGATCTTGTCCAGTTCCTTGAGATAGGTACCGTCCACTTTGCAGAGTTTCAGTCTTTTGAAGAGCCTGGCCGTATTGGCGTATATGGCCCTGTGTTCCATCATACATGCCTGGTGCCCCAGTGCCTGTGCCAGATAGCTCTTGCCCGTTCCAGAGGCCCCGGTGAGGATGATGTTTTCCTTCCGGGCCATAAAATCCAAGGTTCCCAGGCGCGCGAACATGTTCCTGTCCAGGTTGCGCTGTTGGGCATAGTTCACCTCGGCCAGGTTGGCGGACTGTGCGAACCCCGCCTCTTTCAACAACCGTTGGATCTTCCTGTTCTGGCGGTCCTCCCACTGGTGGTCCGTGAGCATGGCCAGGTATTCGTCCGCGGTAATATCGGCAACACCGTTGTCCCTTACGTACTGTAGGTGCAATTGGGCCATGGCCGTAAGGCGCATCTGTTTCAATTTTTCGATCGTCTGTTCATTGTTCATAATATATTGGATTTAAGTTATTTATTATTGATAAGCGGAGGCGCCACGTATGTTCCCGTGGTCCGGGATGTGGCTCTTGTCCTCTTCGAGGTCCCGGTAGAACAGGGAGCTTTTGTCCAAATTGTTCCTCAGTATGTTCCTGATCCGCATATAAGTGGCGGCATCCGCCTGCAGGGCCCTTTTGCAGGCATTGTCCAGGCGTTCCGAGCCATAGGCCCTATGGAGCTGTATGACCCCCATCGCCCTTTTATATCCTATTTCCGGGTAGTCCCCCTTTGCCAGTATCGCCTCCACACAGCCCAGTACATGGTCGCCATGGCGGGCCGCTTTCCTTTTAAAGAACTCCGGGCTCCAGTCGCTATAATATTTATGGGTACTGCTAAGGTGTTCTTTATTGGTATTATAGCTGCCTTTTTCCGGATGGCGCCCGTGCAGCGCGATCCGCCGCTGGTGGTAGTACACCTCCACCATGGAACCCGTATAGTGGATGGTGGTCTCCTTTCCGATATAACGGTAGGGCACGCTGTAATAGCTCTTGTCCGGGGAGAAGTATACATAGCCCATCTTCTGGACCTTGGCCCTGCGGTAATCCTTTAGCTCGTACGCACTCCCGGGCAGGGGCTTGAGGTATTCCCGTTCCACGGATTGGAACAGCTCCCTGCGGCTGGCCTCCTTTCGTTTGAACAATAGATCGTTATAGGCCCCCAACTGGCGTTTTATCTCCAGGTTCAGGTCGGCCAGGGAGAAGAACACCATTTCCCGTATCGGGTAATAGATGCGCTGATAGGCAAGGTGCACGGCGTTCTCCACCAGGGCCTTGTCCTGCGGGGAATACCCCCGGGCGGGGTTTATGGCGCAGTTGTAATGGCGTGCAAAATCCTTGAAGCTCCGGTTGATATCGGCCTCATATCTGCTGGCCCTTGTCACCGCGGATTTCAGGTTGTCCGATACGATGGCCTTGGGCACGCCACCGTAATAGTTCAGGGCATTGGTGCAACAAGCGATCAGGTCCCCCCGTTTTTGGCTCCTGCAGGCCTCCACGTAGGTATACTGGCTATTGGGCAGGATGGCTACGAACACTTCCACCGGGATTACTTCCCCTGTGGCCCTGTCAACAATATGGAGCTTCTTGCCCGCGAAGTCGATGAACAGTTCCTTGCCGGGGTCGTGCTCGAGCTTCATCGAACCTTTGGTCTTGGCATATTTGCGACGGTAATGTTCCAGGAACTGGGTATAGCCATAGGGGTCCTTGGCCGTTTGCACATAATCCCGGTAATGGTGGAGGAAGGTAAATCCGGGATGGTTCCTAGCTTTGTTGATTCCCTCAAAAGACCGCATGAGCTCTTCGTAGCGCTCATTGTCTATGGTCGTATGGGATGGGAAGAGGGCCTCCAGGGCCCCATTGTCAAAGGCCAACAGTTCCTTAAGAGAACGGTCGCAGGCTCCGAAAAGGCGCATATAGGTATTTACCGTATTACGGGATATCCCCAGGGTGGCACCTATCTTACGGTTGCTCAGTCCATCGAGGTGCAAAGAAATAATCTGTTTCAGGTCCATTGGATCAAGTGTATTGGCCATATCGCTTGTTTTTAAGCGACAAGGTAATTGTTACTTGATCTTTCAAAGTGGCACAAAACGAAACGTTATACATCCCGTTCCCGACAAAGGTGGCACGGATCGAACCGAAATCACTGGCACAAAACGAAACGAAACGGATCGGGTCGTAGCCTAAAAGTGGCACAAATCAAACCGAAATGCCTGGCACTATAACTCCGAAATGGGTGGCACAAAACGAACCGAAGTATCCAACTTTTCCCCGTTCTGCATTTTCATCATCCCATTTGCAGCGCCTTCTTTTCCGTGCGATAAGATTTGGTCAATAATCAATTCGGATGCTTTTACTGATTTCATTTCCTCCAATGCTTTTGCAAAATTTACTTTTCCTTCAATTTGTTGATCCCCGATGATATTCCAGACTATGTCATCGGATACACTATCGATTAAAAATGTTAGGTTTCCTTCAGCAAAAGCGATATTGTATTGCTTTAGAAATTCCATTTTGGGTGAGTTCCCACAATTTGGACTTGATATTATTTTGATCATTTTATAACGTTTTTAACTTTACATATTCTCATTATATAATAAGTTAAACTTTTCTTCATCTTGCTCGGTAAAAACACAAACATAATAGCCATTATCATCATAATAAACTTTCCTGTCGTAACCGCACTTAGTTCTAATTGAACGTATAACTTCCCTAATATACCAATTCAAACTTATGTTATATCTTTTTGAAATAAAACGTTAGTAAATGCAATAAATTAAAAAACTTACGTCTTCTTAAACAAAGACCCCTATAAAAGGTAATAGCCATTTTGGAATCAGAAAACAGTACAAAGCTGAAAGATTTTTTCGGACGGGAATACGACTCTCTCAAGAGGTATGTGAACTCAAAAATAAGTGACACGGCCAATCGAGATGCAGAGGATATTATCCAAGATGTTGCCCTAAAACTATTTTCAGGGGCGGATAGATATGCACCGATTAATAATGTCGCTGGATTTGTTTATAAATCCGTAAGGAACAGAATTATTGATGTAATGCGGACTACTAAAAAAAATATGAATTCCGTTGATATTGATAATGATCTATTGGATTTGGTAGATGTAATTCATCAATCTGCCAATAGTTATTCCTCGGAGGAAACAGTGCTGCTTTTAAAAAAATGTATCGATCAGTTAAAACCTGCATATAAGGACATAATCGTCGCCGTTGACTTTGAAGGGTATTCATACAAGGAAATTGCAAAGGAAACAGGTATTTCTATAGGTACACTCATGTCCAGAAGGCATAGGGCACTGGGCATATTATATTCTCAAATTGAACAAAAAATAAATAGATAAACTTAAAATTATTGAACCATGACAAATTTTTTCACGCATAAATTCAGAAAGAAATCCCCTCTTAAGATCATAGGAATGATTGTTTTTGGAACTATTGCCATAGTTGGATTGGCCATTTTATTTGGTTTTGTCCTAATGTGGTTGTGGAACTGGTTAATGCCCGATTTATTTGGATTGACCACAATTACTTACTGGCAGGCCGTAGGATTGTTTATTCTCTTAAAGATACTTCTTGGTGGGTGCGGCAGCAGCGGTAGCAGTAAGAAAAAATCCTCCAAACATAAAAATAGAATATGTGAAAATGAATCCAAAACCGATTTTTCAAAATGGAAACATTATGATAAATTTTGGAAAGAGGAAGGTGATCAACACTTCAAAGACTATTTAAAAAGGCAGGAAAACCCTATGCAGGATAACGGCCCAAAATCAGAGTAGGAATAACCTAATAATTTATTATGGAATTATTGATATTTCAGACAGATATTAAATCGAAGAACAAAGTGAAATCAATTGAACCTATATTGAACAGTCACTCCAATATTCTTAAATGGACCATTGACCTGGAGGATATTGATAATGTACTTAGAATTGAAGCTACTAAAAATTTGATGGAGGAGGAAGTTATTGATTTGCTGAAAGTTCAAGGATTTAGTATCCAAACATTGCCGGACTAAGTCGTTGGCCTCCAAATTTCCGTTCTATTTCATGACCTAAACATGGGAGTGAATTAAGCTCAAGGTATGTTTAATCCCTAAAAGCAGCCTAGTTTTTATAGCAAATGATTTTCTCAAAATAGACTTCAGTTGTCATAGCTTTTCATGTTGTAAAGTAATGAAGCTCTTCCAGCCGATAATGGGAGATAATCCTTTTAAGTGGGCAGGATAAGAATGGTAGTAAATCTCTTTTTTGAGATCCAATATTACCGGCCATTTAACTTCATCCACCCCTTGACCCAAAATATTCAAGATGGCCGTTTCTACAAATTTGGAACATATGGCGCCTATCACTCTAATTTCGTCATGATAGCCTGGTCCGGACAAACCTATATAGTAATCGGCCGGTTCTCCCGAAAATGAACATGTTGGTATTTCTGATACAACGTGTGCAGAATTTTCAACAATTCCTTCACAAGATTGGTTTTTCGGGATCAAGTTATTTCTTACACTTTCCATATGACCAAAACTACTTCTTTTCTGTTTTGATGGAAGGTTGCCTACTTTATTTTATCATCTGAATTGTTAACTATTAAATCGGCTTGAATTCAGAATATTACATTTTTAATCAACAGAAGTTGTTTTGGTCCAAATTTAATTCCATATGTCTAATATTGGGTGGACATGTTTGATCTGGGAAAAATATTGGAAACGATTGGAGTTCTGAAACCCAACATTTCCAAAATATGAACCTATGATGGTAGAATGAGGGGAAGCATTTTCCTATGACTGGTTAGCTATGATAGTGGCTTTTTTTTGTAATCCCTCTTAATCCCAATGGTTTAGTTTGATTCCCGTATTGATTCCTTAACCGCTTCGATTGCTCCTGCCCCTATTGGCATTATGTTCCTCATGGTAACTACGGATATCTTCTTTTTGATACCCCTTGATCCTCTCGTACTTCGTACGTCTTAGGTCCAAATGGCTATATCTAGGTGGTAATACCCTGCGCCGTACCCAAACATTCCCTTCCAAATAGATATAAGTGCGGGCAGATAAGTCATAGTAAAAACTATAGTTTGGAAAATATACGTAGCGAACGACCTCCAACCGGTTTGGATAGAACCAAGGCGGGGGCGGTGGGTTTGTCCCCGCGGTGAAGACCATTGGGCCACAACTGGTGACGGCCATGAATATTGATAATATGGGTATTAATACCCTTGCTCTAAACAGTATTCTTGTTTTCATGTCCATAAGAACTTTGAAAACAAAATAAAGTCATATTTACTAGTCAAGAAATGATCTACATCATTCTGATATTAATTCTACTAATAAAATTGGATTACCCTAAATAGCTAAGGTCCTTATGGGTTGGGAAAGCGTCATAAAGCAATGGAAAATTTAAACAGGATAGGTTCCATCTGCCCGAAGTTATTTCAATGTAAGCTCATATAATATATGTTCAGTACAGCGTGTAAGCAGTTCGTTATTTTTCAACATTGTGTTGCCCATTCTTTTTTTCCACTTCTTTAATTATTCCTTTCAACATTGTGGGAACAATTAACTTGTGAAAAGGTCGAACTGGTAAAAAATACAGTCGTCCAATCCAATTATTGAACTCTACCGTTGTTGAAACTGTTGTGTGTTTAATTGTTGTTCCACTTATTTGTGGTCCTAAAAATAATGAGACTCTAAAATTCAGATGTTTATCATCTTCTCCTAAAATGACTTCGTTTTCGTTTTTGGCGAATACTTTGAAAAGCCCCATTTGTTCTCCCGGCTCGCACTTAAAATTTTGAAGTTGCTTTTCTCTATTCGTATTTTCACCAGAGGTTTTTAGGCCGAAAACGGACACAATTTTATTTCGTAGAGAAAATAGTTTGGATACCCATTGCGGTCCACTTGAAAAAAAAGCCTTTCCGATGTCGGTCGAGGTAAATTTATTATCAATGACATTGATAGCGCCTTGAAAAGAGTCAATGTAATCGTACTTTTTTTCAGAATTATTAAGCAATGACTGATACGGAAGGGTGGTTTTGATTATTTTCATTTCCTAGCTTAGGCTGTAACGTTCGTTATAATACCGACTAAAGTGTTTGTATGTGACCGGCAACTAATTTAGAAAATTAAAATCTAAGAATAAGCATAGCATTTTAATATGGCAGGAAGATCTTCATTTTATAGGATTAGCCGTTATGGCATGAGCGTGACGCACACGCCAACGGGGGGAGAAATCCTATAATTGAAAAGTCCATCAAAGCAAGTGCATTGAAATTACCCCTGCCATTTTAGGCTATTGTTTGGTTAATATTAAAATGAATTTTACTTTTCCTTTAGCATAGCATCCACACTCAGGTCATGCTTGTCATTAACTTGTATAAATACTATACTTGGGCGCTCTATACCATAGTCGGTAATTAAGAGCGACCAGGAGGCTTTTAATTGAATTGTGCCTTCAGAAATAAGCTCCAAATCTATGGGAATGGTTATTTGCCGAGTAGTCCCGGCTAAAGTAAAATCGCCCTTAACCCTGACCGTTTGTTTACCCTTTTGATCAAAGTTAAAATCATCGATAAGTGTCCCAACAAAAACAACATCTGGTTTTTTTTCTGCTTCTAGCAACTCGTACATGTGTTCATCCCGTTTATCCTTATCTGTCTTAATGGATTTTACAGGTAGCTGAAATGCTACTTTTCCCGTTTTAAAATTGGTGCTCCCCTGTAATTTGTCCGACTTGCCCATATAGGTGTTAAGTGGCATTTTTGCCTCGAAATTGGCGTGACCATCTGTGGTGGAGTATATCTGTGCATTGGAGGTATTGCCATACAGGAACAATAACAAAGTAGATACTTGGAAGATTAGGTTTTTAGATAGACATAAAATCCCTATACTTTTAACTTTCATAAATTTCTTCATAGGATTTAGTTTTACCCTCAATTGCTTATTAATCCTAACCTATGGCCAATACCTATTAACTGGATTAGTTGTACCTCTTTATTGATATTATGATCCCCTTCTACCCTTCTGTGACTGTTTAAGGGCGACTTTAGCCTGTGTTCTAGAGTAAATAGATTGTATTAAACAAATATAATATAAGAACCTAAAAATTCTTCGACAATATTCACCTGAATCTGAATTGGCCGGTTTATATGTAGAATATAGAACCAAATGCCTAGACCACAAATATCACCATTTACACAACATCTAAAACGGTGTTCACATCATTTTTGAGAGTTTGGAAGGCTATTTAGGTATTTTCAACACGGTTTTAACCCACGAGAGACACATTATGAAATTAAAAAGTATAATCGTAGACGATTCGTCTATGCAGCGCATGGCCGTAGCCCAATTAGTGAACAAACATCCAAACCTGGCATTGGTAGCACAGTACAGCAATGCCATTGAAGCCAACAACGGGATTAAAAACAATGACATTGACCTTATTTTTCTAGATGTGGAAATGCCCATCATCAACGGCTTTGACCTCTTGGAATCCTTGGCAAATCCACCACAAGTAATTTTGATTACCGGTAAACCCGATTATGCCCTAAAGGCGTTTGATTATGATGTAACAGATTACCTATACAAGCCTATTTCCTCGGCCCGTTTTGAGGCTTCCATAAAAAGAGCCGTGGTGAGACATGAGCAATCCCAGAACGTGAACCAGGAAGAAGAGTATATCTTCGTAAAAAGCAATCTAAAAAAACGCAAAGTTGTTTTAAATGACATAAAATGGGTAGAAGCTCTTGGCGATTATATTAAAGTGGTAACCAATGAAGGCAATATTGTTATTCTTTCTACCATGAAGTCTTTTGAAAAACAATTGCCAGAGGATAAATTCTTAAGGATACACAAATCCTATATCGTGAATCTGGAAAAAGTTGAAAAGTTCAACAGTAAAAATATTGAAGTGGAAGGAAGACAGGTACCGTTGAGCAGAAATAAGAAAAACGAATTGATGGAGGCTCTTTCCAACTTTTAAGGATTGCCCGTAAGGTTTATACCCTTCCATCCATTTTGGATTTTCCCGGTTATCGATTTGTGCCTTTAAATGTGGTTTAGGTTCTCTTGTCTCGTCCTGTCCAACTTTAAAATTTTTTTTTGGTCTATGTGTAATTTGAATAGTCCTTACCCGATAATCGAGATTAAAACGCTCCGAGGCTTACCCCTAGGTAGTTTACTATCAATAAATTTTAGTTTCCAATAAAGATGTCATAATAACCAGTTCATGCTCTAGGAAAATTAGTTACTTCATTCCAGTGCAATCATTAGGAACTCCTTCATTTATATATATTGAATTTATTTAGGGTAATGTGATCCGTATTGCTTAAAGGAGGTATACCCATTATATTTCAACTTATCTATAAACTAGCCATTTCTTGATCTGTGCTTTTACATGGATCAATACTACATTTATTGGCAATTGGGTGCAATGATTAAAATTTAATTTACGCCCTTTGGCAACATCAGAATTCATTAACATTATTTTTTGCAAATCTAAATGCACGGTCTCGGGATTAATAATATTTAGAAAACTTTTGATTTCTAAATATTATTGCAAGGCTGTTGAATCCTGGATAATCTAAAAAACTTTAAAACCTAATTATTCTAGAGCTTGTAGATTTATGCTAGGGTCAAAAAACGCCTACATCAACATCATGTATTAGTATTAAAATTTCAAGATTTGATAATAATATTTTATTTAAGCACAAAAAGTATTGTAAATTGAATTAATATTGGTTGTACACATGCGATAATTGATGAAATTTTGTAGTGTAATAATTTTTTTTTCAATCTACGAAAACGATTGCGTAAAAATCACTAACCAGCAAAGTGTCATGAAAAACAAAAAAGAGTACATCCAAAAACTAAGTGAAGTTGGAATGGATGATCTACCTAGGGTTGGTGGCAAGAATGCCTCACTCGGGGAAATGATCCAAAATTTAACGTCCCAGAACATCAAAGTGCCCAATGGTTTTGCCGTTACCGTGGACGCCTATGATGCATTTATCGAGGAAAACCATTTAAAGGAAAAGATTAGTGCGGCTTTGGAGGGATTGGACACGACAGACATTATCCAACTGCGCAAAACGGGTTCCAATATCCGGAAATTTATTTCCAACGGAAAATTTCCCGTATCCGTTGAAAAGGCGATACTGGAATACTATTATGTCCTATCCGAAGAATATGGTCAGGACGCCACCGATGTTGCTGTACGTTCTTCGGCAACGGCCGAGGATCTGCCGGACGCTTCCTTTGCAGGACAGCAGTCCACTTATTTGAATATCCGCGGAGGGGAAATGTTGTTAACGGCCATTAGGAGTTGTTTTGCTTCCTTGTATACGGACAGGGCCATTTCTTATCGTTCCTCCAGGAACTTTGACCATTTTACTATTAAACTATCGGTCTGTGTACAAAAAATGGTACGCTCGGATCTGGGTTCTTCCGGAGTTGCCTTTTCATTGGATACAGAAAGCGGTTTTAAGGATGTGGTGCTGATCAATGGCGCCTATGGGTTGGGAGAACTAGTTGTGGGAGGGGAAATTTCCCCGGATGAGTTCATAGTGTTCAAACCCACCTTGGAAAAGGGCTTTAATGCCATTATAGATAAGAAGCTTGGCAAGAAGACCCATAAAATGGTGTATGGCAATAAACCCTTTGAAACGGTGAAACAGGTACCTGTAGATCAAAAGATCCAAGACACTTTTTGTTTAAAGGATCCACAGATCATACAACTGGCGCAGTGGGTACAAAAAATTGAAAACTATTATAGTTCTGTTCGGGGGTCCTGGTGCCCTATGGATATAGAATGGGCCATAGACGGACTTTCCAATGAACTGTACATTGTTCAGGCCCGTCCGGAGACGATCCATTCCCAGGAACAGACAGAGAGTATAAAAGAATATGAAATTGAGGACGAGGAGCACTTGTCGGACAAACTTCTTCTGGAAGGGGTTGCCGTAGGAGACAAAATAGGAAACGGCAAGGTATATCGGATCTTTACCTTGGATGGAAGGGATGGTAGTGCCGATGAAATAGATTTCAAGGAGGGCGATGTTCTGGTGACCGAAATGACCGATCCGGATTGGGAACCCTTAATGAAGAAGGCCTCGGCCATTATTACCGAAAAAGGGGGAAGAACCTGCCATGCCGCCATTGTGGCCCGTGAAATTGGTGTCCCTGCCATAGTGGGTGCTGCCCATGCCACTACCCTACTCGAAAATGGACAGGACATTACCGTTTCCTGTGCCGAGGGCAATGTTGGAAAGGTATACCGGGGAAAAATAAAATACAAGCTACACGAAACCGCATACACGGAATTTCCCAAGACCAGAACCCCGGTCCTTATGAATATCGGTTCTCCGGAACTGGCCTTTCAATACAGGAAAATTCCAAATGCCGGAGTTGGTCTGGCCAGGGAAGAATTTATAATCAACAATTATATAAAAGTACACCCCTTGGCCTTATTGAAGCACAAGACCTTGAACGATCCGGCGCTTTCCGTATCCATTGCCGAATTGATCAAGGGATATGAATCCGAGGAGGCCTTTTTCATCAATAAACTGGCACAGGGGATCGGTAAGATCGGGGCCGCTTTTTACCCCAATCGGGTGATTACCAGGTTATCCGATTTCAAGACCAATGAGTATTTCAACCTGTTGGGAGGGAATCATTTTGAACCCCGGGAAGAAAACCCAATGATAGGTTGGAGAGGCGCCTCACGCTATTATTCGGAATCTTTTAAGGAGGCTTTTGTTTTGGAATGCAAGGCCCTTAAAAAAGTTAGGGACGAATTTGGACTGGAGAACATTACCATCATGATCCCATTCTGTAGGACTCCCCAAGAACTTATCAAGGTGTTAAAGATCATGGAAGAAAATGGGCTTAAGAGAGGTGAAAGGGGACTGGAAATCTATTTGATGGCAGAACTGCCTTCCAATGTAATTTTGGCCGATGAGTTTGCCCCGATGATAGATGGTTTTTCCATTGGGTCCAACGACCTTACCCAATTGGTCCTGGGTCTGGATAGGGATTCCAGCTTGGTGGCCCATTTGTACGACGAGCGTAATTGTGCTGTAAAAGGAATGATCAAAACCTTAATATCGTCGGCCAAGAAACATAAGACCAAAGTGGGGATTTGTGGTCAGGGACCTTCGGATTTTCCGGATTTCTCCAAATTCCTGATAGAGGAAGGGATAGATACAATTTCTGTAACCCCCGATTCCATGTTAAAAACATTAAAAGTAGTACAAGAAATAGAAAACTAGATTATGAGCAATACTATAGAGGGTATCCTTTTCGATGCACACAGACACAACAAAAGAGAAGAATTATTGGCCTTTTTGGAAAAAATCCGTCAGAAGAATCCGCATAGGGAATTGACAGATCTGTACCAGATGGCCTATGAAAAGGTAATTAAGCCCTAAATTTAATATATGGTAATTAGCGGATAGGCCCCTCCCCTTTCCGCTAGCACTATGTTTTGGAAATTTGTTGGGTATTAATCTGTTGATATTGGTGGGATTCCAATTTTTCCGGATTATTTCTTTATTGGTGCTACCCTGATTATTCTGGGTACCAAAGAAAGTTTTGGTCCTGTTATGGTCAACCTTTCCACGCCCGCCTGTCCCGTTCAGGGGGGCAAGTGTCAGAGCACTCAAATTTCACTTGATAAGTAAAGCTAAAGAATTAATTGAGGAGAAAATTATCCCAACTGATCTAGAACTTTTTATTAAAAAACACGCCCTTATAATTTAGCAGCGTTATTTAAAGGGACATAGATTCCGTAAATAATGCTACTTAGACTAGGACCGGGGGGGGAATCCTAAGTCGATCAGTTATTTTTAACCGGGGTATTGTGATATCCCGGTTTCTATTGTAGCATACTTGGTCAACTAAGAATTTGTTCGATTCATCTTGAACTTTGGTGGGGTCATTTATTTGCTGCTTGCAAATGGGCACTGTATTTCCTTAAGCTATTGTTGACCATAAACATAAAAATAGTGATGAAGCGAGCCATCGGGCCTATGACCAAAATCATTTCAAGACCTATTCACAAGAGATATCTTTGGATTTGGGTATAGATTGTTGCTTAAGAAGAATATGTAGGGTCTTAGGTAAATGGAACATTTGAAAAGTAGTACTGGAAATGGAGAAAACGAATAACAAAAATCCAGACCCCGATTCGTCGGGAGATAATAGTCCAAAACCACCTTTAGGTGGATCTGGATACGTCCTATTTTATCTTGTTCTATTGACCCTGTTCTTGGTAATTACCTTTTTTTCCAATCCCGTGACCAATACCAGGGTAATAACATGGTCGTTTCTCCAAGATACCCTGTTGGTCCAAAAACAGGTTTCTAAAATCCTTGTTGTTAACAAGGAAATCGCCGAAATATATATCAAGAAAAAACAATCGGACGGACAACAACCAGATCCAATTTCCAATCTTTTCCGAAGTGTTGAATCTCCAAATTATTATATGAATATAGGTACGGTAGATATTTTTGAACATAAATTAGAAAAGGCCCAAGAAAATTTTCCGTCCGCAGATAAAGTTGAAGTGCAGTATGAGACACGTACTGGCTGGGGAGACATACTTTCTTGGCTGTTGCCGTTTGGACTGATTATTTTATTCTGGTTGTATATTTTAAGAAGAATGGGAGGTGGAGGCCGTAGCGGAGGTGTTGGGAGTTCCCTATTTAATTTTGGAAAATCCAATGCACGACTTATGGAAAAAGGTAGCACAAGTTCGGCTACATTTGCGGATATCGCAGGTCTTAAAGAGGCCAAGATCGAAATTATGGAAGTGGTAGATTTTTTAAAGAACCCAGAGACCTATACCAAATTGGGAGCTAAAATCCCAAAGGGTGTTATGTTGGTGGGACCTCCGGGTACAGGAAAGACCTTAATGGCCAAGGCCGTGGCCGGTGAAGCCGGGGTGCCTTTCTTCTCCATGTCCGGGTCGGAATTCGTGGAAATGTTTGTAGGGGTCGGTGCCTCAAGGGTCCGAGATCTATTCAAGAAAGCCAAGGAAAGGGCTCCTAGTATAATTTTTATTGATGAAATTGATGCCGTTGGACGTTCGAGGGGGAAAATAAATGCCTTTCAGGCCAATGACGAACGGGAAAGTACACTAAACCAATTGCTCACTGAACTGGATGGTTTTGGCCCAAATACAGGGGTAATAGTACTGGCAGCAACCAACCGTCCCGATGTGCTGGACAAGGCTCTCCTTAGGCCGGGAAGGTTCGATCGCCATATTTATCTGGAACTGCCCACCAAAGAGGAACGTATAGAGATTTTTGGAGTACACCTGCGACCTCTAAAACTTTCCAAAAGTGTTGATGTTGAGCTCCTAGCGAAATTAAGTCCAGGATTTTCAGGTGCCGACATTGCCAATATCTGTAATGAGGCAGCATTGATCGCTGCCCGTAAAAAAAAGAAGGAGGTGGAACAATCCGATTTTATGGAAGCCCGTGATCGTATCATTGGAGGTATTGAGCGGAAGAGCAAGATCATCTCGCCCAAGGAAAAAGAGATTGTTGCCTATCATGAAGCTGGTCACGCCGTAGTAAGCTGGTATCTAAAAAATGTAGACGCTTTGGTAAAGGTTTCCATTATTCCAAGGGGGAAATCTTTGGGAGCCGCCTGGTACCTGCCCCAAGAACGGCAAATTGTGACCAAAGCGCAATTTTTGGACCAGATATGTGCCTCTCTTGGAGGGCGGGCCGCGGAGCAAATAATTTTCAACGAAGTCTCCTCTGGCGCTCTTGACGATTTGGAAAAAGTAACCAAACAGGCCTATACTATGGTGGCCTATTACGGATTGGATGAAGAAATAGGTCCTATCAGCTTCTATGATTCCACCGGACAGAACGAGCGTATGTTTGGCAAACCGTACAGTGAAAATATGGCCCAAAAAATTGATGTGGAGGTACAGGATCTGATAATGACAGCCTACGAGAGAACAATAGAGCTGCTGAACAACCATAAATCGGAATTGGAAAAATTGGCCCAGCTTTTATTGAAACAGGAGGTTGTGGACAAGAAAGACCTTGAGAGTATTCTTGGCAAACGGGACATGGAAAAATTGTTGAAAGACAATTAAGCACTCTACCTATAAGCTGGCTCCTGCTATTGATCCAAGTGTTCAGAATTCTTTAAGGGCATTTGGTGGCATCGCTATTGATAACAGATTACTTGGATAGAAAAAGGATTGAAAATTCTGGCAGATCGTTTTTATTGCGATGGGAACAGTGGTTATAATTCACTTGGCGACCCTAATTCCATTTTTGGGAACTTTGGTCCACTTGTGGATAATTGTCTTTGATTGTGGCGCATTTCTATTGGTATTTTTAAAAAGGAAAAAGGAACATAAAACAATAATATGATGTATGTAAAAGAAAATGATAGATCGATTGACATACCACTTAAAAATGTGGTTTTAAAGGGAGATTTATCGGTGCCGCCCAATGCAACGGCCTTGGTATTGTTTTCCCACGGAAGTGGCAGTAGCCGTTTTAGTCCCAGGAATATGTACGTGGCCAATAAGCTTAAGGAGGAAGGTCTGGATACCCTATTGTTCGATCTCCTTACGTTAAAGGAAGACCTAGTGTACCAAACACGCTTTAATATAGATTTGTTAACACAAAGGTTGGTCGCAGTTACCAAATGGGTTAAGCGGCAAGAACTTACTAAAGATATGGCGTTGGGCTATTTTGGGGCAAGTACTGGTGCGGCCGCTGCAATAAGGGCCGCGGCTCATTTTGGGAGTGATATTATGGCGGTAGTTTCCAGGGGAGGAAGACCGGACTTGGCCTATTCAGCTCTGATGCGGTTAAAGGCCCCTACTCTACTAATTGTAGGTGGATGGGATCAGGAAGTGTTGGAACTTAACCAGAAGGCCTATGAAAAATTAAACTGTAAAAAGAAATTGGAGATTATTCCCCAAGCCTCCCATCTTTTTGGGGAAAAGGGTAAATTGGAGGACGTTGCGCGCTCATCCGCGAATTGGTTCAATAAATGGTTGGTGGTCAAAAAAGAAAAAAATGTTCAAGATTAGAACCGAGGCGGGTTTACAATTGGCTGAAAAATTATTGGACAATTATGACAGGGACCGGGTGTTGATTTTTGCCATACCCCGTGGCGGATTATCCTTGGGCACCATAATGGCAAAATCTTAGAATGCGCCATGGGAAGTGGCCCTGTCCAACAAAATTGGACATCCGAACCACAAGGGATATATAATGGGTGCAGTAAGTTTGGATGGGGTTGTTCTAATTAAGGTGGTGGGGGTTTCTAAAGAATATTTGGAGCAATAAAAAATCGTATTCGTGAAAAACTCAATAAAAGTTATGGGCAGTATTCCAAGGATCGCTCGCCTATAGGGTCAAGGGAGAAAGACGAGTTTTACGAAGAATTTGAACAAGTTTCCGATGAAATGGCCATTGGATTATTGGAAGAAGTCCGAGAGCAAAAAAGGTCTATCCCTTGACTACTGCCATTGGTCTCAGTTTAGCCACCTTTTTGGCAATCCCGGAATCCTGAATGGTCTCCACCACTTCATTAACATCCTTATATGCAATAGGAGCCTCTTCGGCTATACCCTTAAAGGAACCAGCCTGTACATATATGCCCATTTCCCTCAGTTTTTCTTTGAGTACCGGGGCATTCACTTGTTTTTTTGCAGCAGTTCTGGACAATTTTCTTCCGGCTCCATGACAACAGGATCCAAAGGAAATTTCTTCGCTTCTATTGGTACCGGCCAAGATATAGGAGCATGTCCCCATACTGCCAGGGATTATGACGGGTTGTCCAATGGATAAATACTCCTTGGGGAGGTCTTCAAACCCTGGTCCAAAGGCACGGGTAGCTCCTTTTCGGTGAACCAAAACCTTCAATTTTTCACCATCGACCTTATGTGTTTCAATTTTGGCAATATTGTGGGCCACATCATACATTAGTTTTAACGGGGCTACATCGGCACCAAAAACATTTTTCCATGCCTTTCTCACCTCCCATGAGATAATCTCCCTGTTGCACCATGCAAAATTGGCCGCTGCACACATGGCTTTAAAATAATTTTCCCCTTCTTCAGAATTAAACGGCACACAGGCCAGTTCCCTGTCGGGCACCTTGATTCCGTAATTGGGCATTGCGGCCATTATCCCGCGAATATAATCCGTGGCCACTTGGTGCCCTAGCCCCCTGGAACCTGTGTGTATTAGTACCACAACCTGCCCTTTTGAAAGTCCATAAGCCTCGGCAGCTATGGGGTCGTAAATCTCCTCTACATAATCTACCTCTACAAAATGGTTTCCGGATCCAATGGTCCCCAACTGATCCGAGCCCCTTTTTTTAGCCATTTCCGAAACCAAGGCTGGATCCGCATTATCCAACCTACCATTACTTTCCATATAAGTCAAATCCTTCTTATCCGCATAACCATTATCCACAGCCCATTCCGCGCCCTTGGTCAACACTTCGTCCATTTCTTTGGGGTTAAGGTTTATTTGTCCGCCTTTACCCATTCCAGAAGGGATTTGTGCATACATTTCTTTGGATAATTCTTCCAATTTAAAATTTATTTCCTCTGCATTTTGTTGCGAAGTAAGTAGGCGAACACCACAGTTTATATCATATCCGATGCCTCCTGGTGAAATGGCCCCATCGGGATATAGGGTAGCTGCCACACCACCAATGGGAAAGCCATAACCCTCGTGCACATCAGGCATTACAAGTGAAGCACCAATTATACCGGGCAAGGAAGCCACATTGACCAATTGCACCAGTGATCTATCCTCCATAATGGCATCTAATAAGGTCTCTGAGGCAATAACCCTTGCGGGCACGCGCATTTGAGGCCTAAAGGTTTGAGGTATCTCCCATAGAAAATCCTCCTTCTTAATAATATCCTGTTTGTTTATCTTCATGTTTTATATATCAAAAATTATGAAAGTTTCCCATGTATTTCCATTGGTTTTAACTACTTCGGCCTCGTGATAGGTAACGGCTTTTATTTCTTCGTCAAAACCTATTGTTTTTTTTCCATAAATATCCGCAATGATATCCGTGGCAGTAAGTTTTATAAAGTTCACTTTGCAATAAATCGACTTTTCCAAATAGGAGTGGGATAGCACTTCGGATAAGAAATCGATCAAAAGACAGGTCTGATCTGTGGCCTTTAGTACAATATTGGATTTTATTTCAAAAGAGTCCTCCGAATTACATATATCCTCTTTTAATATGTTGGCCATACCCAATATCCCGGCCACCATAATTTCCATGAAACTACTACCTTCCACTTTCATACGAATGTCGGCAGTATGGGGAAAATATTGGAACTTCATTTTTTGGTTGCCTTGGCCACAACAAATGAACCTTCACCAAAACCTGGTTTGGGTATTTGAACTTTGTTTATGGTATCCAAATCACCGAAAAGAGTCTGATTGTATTCTATATTTTTAAATCCAGTCTGGCTTAACAGTTTTGAGATATGATCAACGGAATAAAAATGGGCTTCCTTATAAAAATGGCTTCGGTTCCTTTTCAGTTCGTATTCCTTGGCTACCGATCGATCTTTATCCAAAAAGCCTATAATTACTGCACCATTGGGTTTTAGAACCCTGTGTGCCTGACGAAAGGCTCTTTTCACATCTTTTAAAAAACATATAGTAACGAACAGGACAAAATCAAAGGTCATATCCCCATAAGGTAATCGCTCGGCGGTACCATCCATAATCTCAATTCCTCTTTTTATAGCCAATCTGGCCATTTCCTTGGAAGGTTCAATACCTTCCTTAATGCCCAAGGGTTCCGCAAACCTTCCAGTACCAACGCCTATTTCTATACCATGAAGATTTTGTGGTAATTTTTGAAATTGTTCCTTCAATGCCAAAATTTCGGACTCATATACTTCCGGATTGTCTTTGTACCATTGCTCATATTCCGTGACGTAGCTGTCAAATGTTTCTATTGTTCCCATAGGTATCTTGTTTTATTTAAGTTTATTAGTAAGAAATGTACATAGATTAGCCTAAGTCATTTTCAAGGTGGTAGGTTCTAAACGGAGTATTTAAAATGAAAATCCGAGGGCCAAAAATGTGATGGCACGGTACAAGAGGTTTTTATTCTGTATGCTGCACTTGCAAAACCATCAAGTCCATTTTAATCATCCAATATCCCGAAACTACTTCGGAAAGTTCTTCCGTTTTAATGCTTCGGGCTTATGATTGGATATTCAACCCACTGATAATAAGACCTAACATAAATTTTTATCATGACTTTAGTTTAATAGTTTTTTTCTTTTTTTTGTTTTGGATAATTGGTTCCAAACATCCAAGGTCAAAGGTATGGTCCGTGATTGAGGAGCACAATGATATGGATCAGTCCAACTAGGGTGTTTCCAATGGTTATATGGATAATGCGCGCATGGGTAATTGCGTTTATTGAAGGTTTGTAAGGAGAAATTACCTGTTGGTATTTTGGCTTCCTTTTAAGTTAAGTCTTGCTTAGGTGCAGTATTGTTCCATTAAATAGGAATATCTAAGGGTCAAGGTTTAGGATGGCCATGGGCCTTATGAGGAATATCAGTTTAAATCTCTGCTGTGCTTTGTAAATTTGGTAGAAACCTTAGGCATTACCATGGAAAAGCAGTTACAGGATAATTATGTGCGGATATCGACCAATACGCCTATTTGGGATCATTTCTTTACGGTTGCTCCCCTAATTATTGTCGGTACCAAAGAAGGCAATGGGTATGATATGGCCCCTAAGCATATGGCCACGCCCCTGGGTCCCTCCAATTATTTTGGTTTTCTGTGTACGCCAAATCATTCCACCTATCACAATGTAAAGGAGACCAAAGAGTTTTCCGTTAGTTTCCCCATCCCCAATCAAGTATTATTGGCCTCCTTAGGGGCTTCCCCCAGAAATCCGGACATTGATAAATCGGAGCAAATTGTAGCTTCCTTGCCAACGGTCAAGGCCACTACAATAGATGCACTGTTTGTTGAAAATTCCTATCTGTACCTGGAATGCGAGTTGTTCAAAATTATTGATGGCTTCGATGATCATAGTTTTATAACGGGCAAAATCAAGACTGCATTTGTGAGTAAAGACTATTTAAGGGTTTCCGAAATGGATGAACAGCAACAAATAAATGAATATCCCTTACTGGCTTACTTACCACCAGGAAGGTTTGCCTCTATTGCCCAGACCTATAATTTTCCATTCCCCAAAGGCTTTAAAAAATGATAGAAGAGAAAGAAATAGCAATCCTAATTCGGGAATACTTAGAGTCCCATCATGAAAAAATGATTCATTTTCTAAAAGAACTGGTGGCTTTGGAATCGCCCACGAGGGAAATAGAAAAGCAACATATAATCCTCGATTTTTTAAGGGTCAAATTTGAAGATATTGGTTACCATGTTGTTTTGGTCCCGGGGAAACTTACCGGTGGATATCTTTATGCCCGGCCCTTAGACCGGGATAGGAGTTTGCCCCTACAGTTGATCGTAGGACATTGCGATACTGTTTGGCCAACGGATACCATAAAGAATATGCCTATATCCTATGACAATGGTATGATGAAAGGGCCGGGTATCTATGACATGAAGGCAGGCCTTACCCAATTGTATTTTTCCTTATTGGCTTTAAAGGCCATACCTGCCCCCATAAAGGTTACGCCTATCGTTCTCATTAATTCCGACGAGGAAATAGGCAGTAGGGAATCTACCAATTCCATCAAAAGTTTGGCGAAAATCTCCAATAGGGCCTATGTACTGGAGCCGCCTCTTGGCTTGGACGGGAAACTAAAGACGGCAAGAAAAGGCTTGGGCCGGTTTACCTTGACGGTTACCGGAAAAGCGGCGCATGCGGGCCTGGATCCAGAAAAGGGAATCAATGCCATAGTAGAGTTGTCGCATCAGGTACAGCAATTATATGCCATGAACGATTTTGAAAAGGGAATTACCGTAAATGTGGGCTTGATAGAAGGTGGTATTTCGCCCAATGTAGTAGCCCCCGAAAGTAAAGCTGTAGTAGATGTGCGGGTTTTGAACAAGGCCGATGGCAAGCTGATTACCGATAAAATAAAGGCACTGAAACCCCTTTTGCCCAATGTGCAGTTGACCATTGAAGGAAGAATTGGAAGACCACCTATGGAAAGGACGCAGCGTAATCAAGAACTTTGGAGAATAGCGGAAGAACACGGCCGAGAACTAGGCATCAATTTGGAACAAGCTACCTCAGGAGGGGGCTCCGATGCAAATACTACCAGTATTTTTACGGCCACCTTGGATGGACTGGGCACCCCGGGAGACGGGGCCCATGCGCCGCACGAGTATATTTTTGAGAACAAAATCATTGAAAGAACGGCTTTATTGACGCTCCTGCTCCTAACAGAGCCTTTAAACAAAAACATATGAAAAATCAATATATACATACTTCCCTGACCCGGATTTCCGATTTAACGGAAAAGGATTATGAGGTGGTAAAACTACCCAGGGAAAAATGGAAAACCGGGGATTATGTGGTCTGCAAAATTTTGGATCCTGGAAGTAGCACCCTGCTTTTGGAGCTTCCCAATGGCAGGATGCGCGGGGTAATTGGGGGTGAATTACTGGTAGGTGCCTTGGGCGAACGCTATGCCACTCTGGAGGCTACCGGTACCTGGCGCAAGGTTGGGGAAGATTTAAAAATGAACGTACTTACTGGGGCAGGCCTCCTTGGGAAGTTGACGTCCAGATCTGCTTTTATGCCCAATATGATGGAGCTGCAGTATATTGGCCACGCCCATAGGAACGGCAAGAGTCTCAACATGAACGATTTTGTTAAGCCTTTCGAAATTATTCCTTTTAAAACTCCTGTCATACTTTTTGTGGGTACTTCCATGTCAGCCGGAAAAACTACTTCCGCCAGGATCGTTACCCATATCTTTAAATCGGCGGGATACAAGGTGGTGGGTGCCAAACTCACTGGAGCCGGACGCTATAAGGATATAATGGCCATTAAGGATGTGGGCGCGGACGCGGTGATGGACTTTGTAGACGTGGGGCTCCCCTCTTCCATTTATCCCCGGGATGCCTTTAAAGAAAAATTAGATCAACTCCTGAGTATGATAGAATATGAACTTGCCGATGTGGCGATAATTGAGATAGGGGCCTCTCCCTTGGAACCTTATAATGGGGATTTGGCTATCGATGCTTTACGGGAGCAAATTAAATGCATCATTCTTGCAGCTTCCGATCCCTATGCGGTACATGGCCTTATGAAGGCTTTTGATCTGGTACCGGACATAGTAACAGGAATTGCATCCAATACCCTGGCCGGTAAGGAAATGGTGGAGAAACTGTGTAAGGTAAAAGCCTTAAATATTATAGATGCTTCAACTACGAAGGAACTTAAAAGTATTCTATCCGAAAAAACCGGTTTCGCATTATAGGCAAAATGGCCGTTCAGCAAGTACAGTTGAGCTTTCCAGACCCCGCCATCCTCATTTATTAGAAAAGACTACAGAGTTACATATACTATACGGCAACTTCTTAAAGTTTGGAAGCCGTTTTTTCCAAAATGGCCCTAACGCGATGTTTAAGTCCTTCGGGCTCAATAATCTCGGCATAATCTCCAAACATGAGATACCACCTAGGAAATCCATGTTCCACATTCGAAGTCATAAATGTCATTTCTACTTGGTTGCCCCTCACCTTTTCGGAAATAAAGCCGTAGTGTTTCCTATCGCCATTAATAAACCTAGCGATATTTTTATCCACTAGTATTCTTACCTTGGTTTTTTGAACATTGTGATCCTTACTCAAATGCTCATCCAAACTACCATGTTCTGCGGTAAAGGAAAGAGCAGTTCTTGCAATGCCCAGCATCCTGTCCGTTCTAAATTGTCTGTAATCAGTTCTATAGTGACAATATCCCAGAACATACCAAAAGTTATTTTCATGAAATAATCCTACAGGTTCAATATGCCGATCTGAAGGTTGTTCGCTCTGCATGGAGTGATATCTTAAATATACCTGCTTTTTTTCAGCTATACTTTCAAAAAGAATTTCAAGTGCGTTCGGCAAGTCTTCATTGAACAACTGTTGTGATGGGTCTACAGATATTTGGGACTCCAAGGCAGTAATCCAATCCTTTTCACTTCCCCTTAAAACCGCCTTCAGTTTGAACATAGCGGATTGATGGTAACTCCCAAGGGACTTGTCCACAAATTTTTGCATTAGTTTTTCAGCGGCCACAAAGCTCCCTGCTTCCTCACGGGTAAACATGACCGGTGGTAACCGATAGCCTTCCATAATGGAATAGCCAACTCCTGCTTCACTGATGATGGGTACACCGGAGGCTTCCAGGGTTCTAATATCCCTATAAATTGTGCGCAAACTTACCTCAAATCGGTCCGCCAACTCCTGCGCCTTCACTATACGCTTGGATTGTAATTGCACTAAGATCGATACTATACGATCAAAACGATTTACCGTATCTCTACCCATAATTGCCCGACATATATCCCAAAGATATGACTTCAAATAAAAGAATAATTCAAAAATTGACTTTGTTTTGTCCACATGGTTACTGCATTAGCTATGTTAGAATATCACATACCGATATTTTCAAAATCAGTTTACAAATGAAAGGAGGTCAGGTGACAACCGTATGTCAACATTGGTTTTTAAATTTATATGCAAACATGTAACAAATTGATATTGAAGTAATTACTTTTCTATTTTAATTAATTTTTTACTACTGACATAGGGCTGTCACCACCCATATTTAATTTTGACCATGAAATTAATAATCACTAAAAATTTGGAACTATGCACACTACATTGAACAAGACCCCACAGGTTATTTCATCGCAAGAATTGTTGGATCATTGGCAAGGACATAGGGCACTGACAAGGAGAGCTATCGAAGCATTTCCTGAAGAGGCCTTTTTTAGCCATACTATTGGGGGTATGCGAACATTTGCCGAAATGGTTATGGAACTATTGGGGATTGCAGCACCCGGTATAAGGGAAATTGCCACCGGAATCTCAGCTCCTCTTAACGAACATTTGGAACACAGTAATAAAAAGGACAGACTTCTGGAACTTTGGGATAAGGCTACCGCAGAAATCAATACCTATTGGTCGCAAATCAAGGAAGAGCAATTTCAACAAAACATCAAAATCTTTGGTCAGTATGATGGTACGGTGATGTCTTCCATCCTATACTTTATAGACAATGAAATTCACCATCGAGGACAAGCTTACGTTTATCTAAGATCCTTGGGAATAGAACCACCTGCCTTTTACGAACGTTAATTGAATTGAAACATGAAAGAAGTATTGGTATTTAGGACATCAATAAACAGTAAACGGGAAGTGAATGTCTTGAAACCAGGGTTGAACAGATTGATTGCCAAAGATGGCTACTGGAATTTTGATCTGGAGGATTGCGACAATATCCTCCGGGTCGAAACCCCAATGGTCACGGCAACTTCCATAACTGGTCTCTTGAACAATCATGGTTTCTTTTGTGAGGAACTGCATTGATTAAGGGAAGTTGGATTTTTTTGATTGCTTAGGAGTTGTATCCGGTTGTGTAGGCAGATCAACAGAGTGTCCTTTCGGGTTCCCGATATAGCTTTAGGAAGAGAAGTCGCAAATATTGGGCGTGCAGTTCAGTAATGGTAATCCTTAGTCTTTACATTTTTAGAGACGGGCTATAATCCAGTATTACTCCGGACTAAGAAACTTAGGAGCTTTACGATGTTTGGTTCCTTGTTCGTAGGCATAGGCTATTTCCAATAGAACGGGCTCACTCCAGGCGCTGCCAAAAAAAGATATTCCAACAGGTAACTCATCAACGAAGCCCATAGGTACCGTTATATTGGGGTAACCAGCTCTTGCTGCGGGAGAAGAACTTCCCAATTGAAAGCTATCTCCATTTATTAGATCAGTTTTCCAGGCAGGGCTTCCAGTGGGCGCTATTATGGCATCCAGATGATGTAGATTCATAATCCTATCTATTCCTTCTTCCCTACTCCCTTTCAGCATGTTGGCCAAAGCTTTTTGGTAAGCTTCATCGTTTAGGTCCCCTTTTTCCTGGGCCATTTCCAGGTATTTCTGATTATAAAATTTTAACTCTATGGAATCATTTCGATTAAATGCGATAAGCTCTTCTAAACTTTTGATAGCTGCATTAGGTCCCAGGGATCGGAAATACTTGTTCAATCCATCTTTGTATTCATATAGCATAACTTGAAATGAATAACCACCAACGTCGGCACTTGATATCTCATTTATATTAATGATTTCTGCACCCTGACGCTTCATAAAATCTACGGCTTTAGACATCAAGGTATCCACTTTATAATTTTTGCCCAGCGGTGTTTGGTAGAAGCCGATCCGCTTACCCCTTAATCCGTCCTCTTTGAGGAATTGTGTATAGTCCTTATAAAATTTCTCTTGGCTTGCCAGTGTTTTTTCATCGGCCGGGTCAATCCCTGTGAGTACTCCCAAACAAATGGCAGCGTCCGTTACAGTCCGAGCCATTGGTCCGGGGGTATCTTGGGTGTAGGAGATGGGAATTACTCCAGAGCGGCTAACAAGGCCCACCGTTGGCTTAATGCCTACGATGCCATTGCTGTTGGAAGGACAGACAATGGAGCCATTGGTTTCAGTACCTATCGCCAACATGCTGAGATTGGCAGAAACGGCAACGGCAGAACCGGAGCTTGAGCCACAAGGATTACGATCTAAAACGTAGGGATTTTTGGTTTGCCCATTAACACCACTCCAACCACTGGAAGATAATTCCCCTCGGAAATTGGCCCACTCGCTCAAGTTGGCTTTTCCTAATATAAGTGCTCCCGCTTCTTTCAATTGTTTGGCAACATGGCTATCCTGTAAGGGGTAAGAATTGAGAAGGGCCCTGGACCCTGCAGTGGTCGCCATTTTATCATGGGTGTCTATATTATCCTTTAGTAAGATGGGGATACCATGCAGCGGTCCTCTGATGTTTCCCTGAGCCATCTCCAAATCTAACTGTTCCGCATTTTTAATGGCGTCAGGATTTATTTGAATTATAGAATTAAGCGTGGGGCCACTTCTATCGATCTCTTCAATCCTTTTTAAATAGGCTTCCACCACCCCCTTGACGGTGTAGGTTCCGTCCTTATATCCCTGTTGTAATTCAGGGATGCCCAATTCCATAAATCCGAAATCTTCAGTGGCAACAGCCTGTTTTTTTTCTGGTGGAGCCTGACAAGACAGTTGTAGGAGCAAGAGAATGAAAAGGATATTTTTGAACTTGTTGAAGAAGATATTACTCATAGTATTCATTTGTGGTTCAGATCTGATGACGCTGTTTTAGTACCAATAAAAAAAACAGGACTGGGAGGATCCTTTAATTTTAGCTGCAACCTTACAGCGTTGTGCACTTAAATTACTGCCCACCTAAGATATTCATTGGTAGCGATTTACACAAACAGAGTCGGGAGATTCATAGCGCTACGGAGCAGTTTTTGGAGTAATCCTTTGTTATGGTGCTGTAGCCATGCGCTTTATATGAGGTTTTACAATAGTAACAGCCGAGCACAAGGCTGAAAAGGGGAGTAAAACAGGCAATATGGATTAAGAGAATGAGTTATTAGCTTTAAGGTCAAGTTAGTCACAAGGATGGGCTATTGTATTTTATTGGACACGGTTATTGTAACTAGTTTTTTCTTCCATGTTCAGCGCTGTTTTTTCCTCTAAATAAATGAATGATTGAGGTGCACAAAAGTTTTCGAAAAAGTCTGATGGTTCAATGCCGTTTTCAAATTTTTCAACTTCAGAAATTTTAATGGAAAATCCTGTTTCAGAATCTTGATAATAATTGAAAAAGTCATTCTTTTCGATTCCGCCGACTTCATTAAATTCCTCCCAAAGTTTTTCGGGACTATTTTCTATTATTTCTTTGATTGTAAAAAATCCTATAATTTTCTTTTCAGGGGAAGAAGAGTAGACAAAAATTTTGTCAACTTGTCTTTTAAAAATTTTCTTTCTAAACTCTACCTTTTTACTTCCTGACATAATTGCCTGTGCATAAATTGGTTTAATTGATAATATAACGCTCGTCAAAGTATCCTTCATTGCTTAATTTGATATAATCAGTTTCTTTTAGTTCTGTGATTGTTTGAAGTTTATTCTTGAAACTATCAATTTTTTTAATTTTTGATAAGCTAATATTTTTTTTCAAATATGCTATCAGTCTAAAAGTAATAACGTGTAATTCTTTTTTTTCTTTTAACCAATCTCTCAATTCCTTTTCTGTAAAGACTGTTTTTTTTCTCACGATGCTCCAAAGTTTATCAAAATCTTTAACAATTTCAATACTTTCTAAAACACCAAAAGGTTCAATTACTTTATTAACTTTTGATGAATAGAAAAATAGTAAATCTCCTTTTTTTGGTTTTTGATTTTTTGAATTCGAAATATATGCTTTTACAATGGTATTTCCTTGAATTTCATTAATACTATCCGGCGCTTTATCAAATAAAGTTGGAGGTCTTAACTTACCATCTTTAAATAAAGAACCATAAAAATCTGGACGAATAGGAATTACATATTTTTTTACTTTGGAGTTATTTAAATAAAAGGGATGTGCAGAGATATTGTTTTCTGATATATTAATCATGTTTTTATCTAAACATTTTATCATTCGGTTTTCTATTAAGCCTTGACTGTTTTTAAATTCATTGCGATAAAACCCAAAGGTTTCAAGCAACGTTATTAAATGCACTTGTTTTTCATAAACTGTTAGATATAAATATTTAATTTTTCGGTTTATACATAGTTCAAACATTTTATTTAAAAAGAGTTCTCCTAGTTTTATTCCAAAAGCAGTATCATCAACTTTTAAGGTGCAAATTTTTAGGGCATTCTCAAATATTTTTGGCAATTTGTGGTCTTCTACTTTTTCTATATTATAAATTAATATAGCTTGTAAATTATCCTCAACTATTAATGAATAGCACTTTCGGTTCTTTGTTACACATCTTTGTAACCAATCATTAAATTCAATTTCTCCGTAATCTTCCCTTAAACTATCAAAAAAAGTACTTTCAAATTTTGTTTCAATTTCCCTAATGCTATGTTCACGAAGAATTGGGTGAGATGGGATTTTGAAAGTAAACTGTTCTTCAAGTAGTGTTAAAGCATGGTCAATTGTTAAGACCTTATTACTTAAATTTATTTTTGTTGCGTTTTTATGAATTCCGTTGTCGTTTGTTACAAAAAAATCCACAAACCCCTTCTTTAATTGGAAAAGTTGTTTGTTGTCAATTTCATCATTTATCTTACTATTATTGAAATTAGTAGTAAATTCCGTAGTCGGTTTCGCGTAATCTTGTAAAGATTGATATTTGTTAAGTTTAGAGATTATTATCTTTTTTCTCTCGGTGTTTTTGTCTCTACTTATATCAATTGGTATAGCTTTCGGATGATAGAGAATTTCACATTCATTCGCGATTGCAATTCTGTAGAATTTAGCGAAACTTTCCGATATAACTCGATTGTCTTCAAGTTCAATTAGAATGTTAGTATCTATTAATATTCTCAATTTTTTTCCAGGGTTTTTAAATTACTGCCATTGGTTTCGTATAACAGTAAGATAGGTTAATACTCCTAATTTCCGGTTTAGAACAGATCTTAAAAATTGAGAGTGGATTTGGACGTAGTCGAATCGGCCGAAATTGTGGTTATACATTGATGTAAAATGTATTATTTAATTAAATCCATTATTGATGAGTTCAATTATAGGTTATAATTCAAGTTTTTCGAAGTCAAAAATCTATTTTTCTTTTTCGTAATATTCTATATATTCATCTCCGTCCGGGGTAATTG
>Ga0208032_1000308_pt1 | contig 31716 bp, 30 predicted proteins | sample MalvirAntarct_66_FD_184254 | JGI IMG/M metagenome (GOLD analysis project Ga0208032, IMG submission 184254) | Marine viral communities from the Global Malaspina Expedition - Malaspina viral metaG Antarct_66 (SPAdes) (version 2) | ecosystem: Environmental > Aquatic > Marine > Oceanic | place: West... | reverse complement strand
GTCTTAACCTTAGGCTTTGGCGTGTAAAAAGGGTCCGTCAGTTCTGGATCATAGGCAAATAAAGTGGAAACCTTCCCAGGGCGTTTGGACTTGTCGGGATATTCATACTGGTTCAGATCCTTCCTCTGGACCAAATCATGTGCCGTGTTTGCAAGATGGGAATTGAGCGTCTTCTCCGTCGGGCCGCCCGGTCGGGCATAGCCGTCAACCGTCAGGCCATTCCTTTTCTGAAACGCCTTCATCCCATCGAACATTGGCGTGTCTGGGTATGGTGTCATGCCATAGGCGGGCGCCTCATAATGGCCCAGCTTGTTCAGACCTTGTTTCATATTCAGCACATCATCGCCATTGGCGGCAGAGGACGACCGCAAGACGTTGTTCAATTTGAAACCAAACATATTTACCCCACTTTTGTTCCAATTTGTAGTATGAGAAAGACCCCCTGCCCTTCTCTTCAAAACGGCATCTGTCACACCATGCGTTACAGAAGTTGCATATTATTTTACAAAAAACTAAAAATTGTCAATATATAAAAAGAACAAATTATAAATTAATGTATAAATTATTGAAATGTTTGATTTATTGCGGTATCATATTCGTATGCGCTGGCCGCCCTGGACTCCCGCCTACGCGGGAGAGACGAGGGTGTGAGCCTTGCCGCTCTTGAAGGTTTACCGCAAAGGACGCTTAGAAGGCGCAGAGGACCCAGAGAGGCAGAAGCGTGCACTTTTTCGTCACCCCGGACCCTGATCCGGGGTCCAGAGCAACAAGCGCGATTGGTGCCTGTAGCCCTGGACTCCCGCCTGCGCGGGAGAGACGACGGTTTAGGGGTCCATTCTCATCCTGAGGAGGCGCGTTAGCGCCGTCTCGAAGGAGGGGCTGTAAGTGGGGTGGTTACAGGAAGGCCACCCTTCGAGACGCTGCGCCCCTCAGGGTGAGGGCGCATTTGGCTAATACTATGTCATCCCGGACTTGATCCGGGATCCAGGGCGGCGGGTTTAGTTTTGTGCCTGTGGCCCTGGATACCCGCCTGCGCGGGCGTGACCAGGTATGACAATGATTCAGTGAAAAATGGTGCGCCGGTTCAAACTTCGTTCGAACCTATCATCTAAACAAAGGGCACCATTTTAAAAAAATGGTGCGCCGGTTCGAACTTCGTTCGAACCTATCATCTAAACAAAGGGCACCATTTTAAAAAAAATGGTGCCCGGGGACAGAATCGAACTGCCGACACAGCGATTTTCAATCGCTTGCTCTACCGACTGAGCTACCCGGGCACGCGCTTGGTGGGTCGGTCTTGTTCCACCGGAATGCAGAGGGTTCTATGAGAATTGCACCGGTCTGACAAGCCTTGTTTGGAGCAAAGGCGTGAAAATGTCCTCGCCCTTAAGCACCTGATATTCTCAGTCCTGATCGGTGCGATCCGGGTCCTCTCCCGTGACTGTATCATTGGGGCCCTCGTCCGTTTCGATGCGATAGACGCCGCCCAGCCAGCGGTGCAGGTCCACATCCTGACAGCGCCCGGAACAAAACGGCTTGGTATCGGTGGCCGAGGGTTTGCCACAGATCGGGCATTTCTGTTTGTTATGCTTGTCGATGCGGGGTCTGTCAGGGTCCATCATGCGGGATCACGCTCCAATCTGACATCCAATTTGGCGGCACCGGGTTTCAGGATCAAGGGCTGGCCGAGGCGCTTCTCACACGCTTCCCGTGCCGCCTTCATATTGCCATTCAGCACGGCAGCCGCTGAGTCCGGCAGGGCAACAACCGGCTTTCCGGCCCCTTGCAACCGCAACGCCCGGCGCAAGGCATCGGCTGCCAGTGCATCGGGGGCCGCTGGGGGATAGGCCACCGGCGATAGACATAGATCGGCCAGGCTGGGTCCCATACGCTGGCGGGTGATTTCTACCAGGCCCGAGGGTGATATTCCCAGAACATCGCTGTGCGTCTCCGCATTCTTCAACCGACTGCGCAGGATATCCAGGAATGTCTTCATCTTGCCACGCCCGGTCAGGCCCGCGAAATCGATCACGATCAGACCACTGAGGCGGCGCAGGATAATCTGGCGTGCGATTTCTTCTGAGGCACGGCGGTTCAGGCGGTGGATCGCCTCATCCTTGGTGGAGGCCCCCGCCTCTCCCGCGCCCATATCAACATCGATTGACGTTAAGGCCCTGGTCTGTTCGATGGTAAGGCGACCCCCGCCGGTCAAGGTGACCTCTGCCCCCAGCGCTTGTTCAAGAATATCGCTGAGCCCCGATGCATCGAAAATCGGCGCAGGGTCATTGTGGAAGGCCAATCCCTCAGACAAGTCCGGGAAGTATTCCGCACACAGCTTTTCCGCCGTCGCGAAGTCCAACCGATCATCCAGGGCAACCCGTGCCTCAGGCCCCGCATCGCGCAGCATGGTCTCAATAAACGGGGTTGTGGGCAGCAACAGGGCGGGCGCTTTCTCCGTCTTTGCCCTGGCCTGAATGTCCGCCCAGGTTGCGCGCAATCGGTCTGCCTCCGCCTTCAATTCCGCACCGCTGACGGTCCAGGATGGCCCGCGCAGGATCAGGTCCGTGGGATCGGCTATCCCGCTCTCAGCGGCTGCCAGGGCCTCGGCCCGGTGCTTCCCCTGACCCAGGGCCCTGGCGCATTGCAGGCCGCCGCCGCGACCCGGTTGGAGGCCCAGATAGCGGCCCCACAGAACAGGCTGACGTACGGCCGCTGGCCCCTTATCGTCATGGGCATCGCGGGTGATCTGGACCAGGACGGCCTCCCCCTCGGTGATATCCTTTGCCTTGGACAACAGGCCAATCCCCGCCGCGCCCAGATCCAGGAAGGCCGCGCCCAGGCGCTTATCAACAGCCTTCACCCGCGCCAGTAAGATTGCGCCGATCAGACGGGGACGGGTCACACGCTCAATATCCAGCCCCAGGGCCAGGCCATTGGCATCCAGATGCCCGGCCCGGCGCTCTGCGGGGCTTCCTTCAATGTATATTTCTGCTGCGCCCGTCATAGGTCGTTAATCCTCAAATCCGATAGATGTTAAGAGCGCTGCGGTCTCAAACAGGCCAAGACCGACCACATTGGAATAAGATCCGTTAATCCGGCGTATAAAGGCAGCAGCGCGCCCCTGAATGGCATAGCCACCTGCCTTGCCCTGCCATTCGCCAGAGGCCAGATAGGCGGCAATTTCTGTCTTATGCAGACGTTTGAAAACAACCGCAGTTTCAACCATCCGCGTCTTGACCGTTCCATCCGGGGCGATCAGCACGATACCGCCATATACCGTATGACGGCGACCAGATAATTGCTGCAGGCACTCCCGCGCGGTCTTTTCATCCTCTGCCTTTGGCAGGATTCGACGCCCCAGTGCCACCACCGTATCGGCGGCCAGAATGGCGGCGGAGTCGTCCAGACCGGCAGCGACCGCTTGCGCTTTCTCCAATGCCAGGCGGGCGGCATGGGGCCGCGGCAATTCTCCCCGCTGGGCAGATTCGTCGATATCCGCCGGATGCACAGCATCAGGCACAATCCCGATCTGGGCCAGTAAATCAAGACGGCGGGGGCTGGCAGAAGCCAGGATCAACTTTGGTTTAGCGTTCAAATCAGGATACCGGGAAAGTTTTTAAGAGACGTTGATGGATCTGGTCGCGCACTTGGCGATAGGCGTCAAGCCTCTGTTCACGACTGCCTTCAATGATGGACGGGTCGAATGTGTTCCAGAACACGACCTCACAGGCCATGGTGCGGGTCAATTCAACCGCATGGTGCTGGGCTTCCGGGGACAGGGCAATGATCGCGTCAAAGAAGGTATCTTCCAATTGATCGAAGGTCTTGGCGGTGTGCTTGGACATATCAACGCCAATTTCGGCCATGACTTCGACCATCATCGGGTCCAGCTCCCCACTGCGGGCGCCGACGCTGTCGACATAGATTTTCGTGCCATGCATTTTCTTCAACAATCCTTCGGCCATGGGGGAGCGAATAGAATTCATTGTGCAGCAGAACATCACCGCATCAGGCAGGTCGTCGGCTGAGAATATCATGCGCGCCCCTTCCCTGATCTCTGTTTCGCCTCGCCCCTTTTATCCGTTAACCGCGAATATGCAGGACACAGACCAGCGTAAACAGCCGCCGAGAGGTCGCTTTATCGATCTCAATTTTATCTTTCAGGGCATCGACCAAAACCTCCGCGCCCTCATTATGTAACCCGCGCCGCGCCATATCGATGGTTTCGATCTGGCTGGGGGAATGTTTCTTAATCGCGTCATAATAGCTTTCGCAGATCTGGAAATAGTCCCTGACGATGCTGCGAAACGGTGATAGCGGCAGCGAAACCGTAGTCAGATGCGCATCACCCTCGTCATCGATCTGGAACAGCACCCGTTTGCCATCCTCAATCGCCAGGCGCACCTTATAGGGACCGACATAATCGCCAATGGGCCGGAACCGGTTCATGTCCAACAGGTCATACATCGCGACCTTGCGCTCATGCTCCACCTCAACAGCACGGCGCACGACGCTTTTCTCGTCCAGCGTCAGGGCAACAATCTTATCGGTCGCGTCGTTGAAACTAGTGTCGCTCATCGTCGATACTCCCTTTGAATAGGCTGTCGGGCGGGAGTTTAATGCAGTCGCCACCGCTTAGCGAGACGGCATATTCAGGCGCAGCGCCACGGAAAGTCCGTGGGCACCCAGCCCTTCCGCCTCTGCCAGACGCACCGCAGCCGGGCCGATCTGAGTCAGGCTGTCTGCATCGCATTTCACGATGGAGGTCCGCTTCATAAAATCGACGACACCCAAGCCGCTGGAAAACCGCGCGCTGCGGGCCGTTGGCAGGACATGATTAGGCCCTGCAATGTAATCGCCAATGGCTTCTGGCGTATAGCGACCCAGGAAGATCGCACCGGCATTGCTGACCTTGTCACACAGGGCTTCCGGCTCTGCGACCGCCAGTTCCAGATGCTCCGGCGCGATGGCATCGATCAGCGGCACGGCAGCACCCAGGTCCGGCACAACAATGATCGCGCCGTGCTGGGTCCAGCTTTCCCCGGCGATAGCCTTGCGGGGCAATGTTTCCAGACGCCGCGCCACGGCGGCTTCGACCGCATCGGCAAAATCGGCACTGTCCGTGATCAGGATGGATTGTGCGGATGTGTCATGTTCGGCCTGGCTTAACAGATCGACAGCGATCCAATCAGGGTCGTTCTGTGCATCGGCGACCACCAGGATTTCTGACGGGCCCGCGATCATATCAATCCCCACCGTGCCGAAGACGCGACGCTTGGCCGCTGCGACATAGGCATTGCCCGGCCCAACGATGGTAGAGACCGGCTGTATCGTCTCTGTCCCATAGGCCAGCGCCCCTACGGCCTGAGCACCACCGATGCGATAGACCTCATCCACGCCAGCAAGCTTAGCCGCCGCCAGAACCAGCGGATTGGTTACATTATCAGGGGTTGGAACAACCATCACCAGCCGCTTCACCCCAGCGACCTTAGCAGGCAGGGCATTCATCAGAACGGAACTGGGATAGGCCGCCGTACCCCCCGGCACATACAGGCCAGCCGCAGCAACCGGCGTCCAGCGCGCGCCAAGGCGCACCCCGATCTCGTCCGTATAATCTAACCCGGCCGGCAGGGTCTTTTCATGGAAAGACCGAATCCGGTGTGCCGCCAGTTCCAGCGCATTGATCAATTCCGGATCACACGCATCCGCTGCCGCATCCAGGGCGGATTGAGGAATGCGCAAATCATCAACCGTGATCGCCACCCGGTCAAAGCGGTTGGTATAATCCACCACCGCCGTATCGCCCCGGCTGCGCACATCCTCCAGGATAGCCGCGACCGTGCGATCCACATCTTCATCCATCTCCCGCTTGCTGTGCAGCAGGTCATCGAAGGCAGCATAAAATCCCGGCGCATCAGCAAGCAACCGGCGAGATACGGGATAATCATGCGGCACGTTGTGCAACCTCCTGAAAACGACTGACCCAGCCGCCAACTTCTTCCGACCGGGTTTTCAAGGCGGCCCGATTGACGATCAGGCGCGAAGTGACCTCCGCCACGGTTTCAACCTCTACCAACCCGTTTTCCTTCAAGGTCCGGCCAGAGGAGACCAAATCAACGATGCGGCGACACAGGCCCATGCCCGGTGCCAATTCCATTGCCCCATTCAATTTGATACATTCGGCCTGCACACCCCGACGCGCGAAATGCTTGCGGGTGATGTTCGGGTATTTTGTGGCGACACGAATATGGCTCCACCGGCTGGGATCATCGCCGGCAACCAGCTCAGCCGGCTCTGCCACGGCAATGCGGCAATAGCCGATATTCAAATCCACCGGCGCATAGATTTCAGGATAGTCGAATTCCATCAGAACGTCATTGCCCGCAATGCCCAGATGCGCCGCGCCAAAGGCCACAAAGGTCGCCACATCAAAGCTGCGCACCCGGATAATCGACAGATTGGGTATATTGGTATCGAATTTCAGCAGTCGGGACGACGGATCATCAAAGGCCGGTTCCGGCACAATGCCAACACCGTCCAGCACCGGGCGCAACTCGTCCAATATCCGCCCTTTCGGCAGGGCCAGCACCAAAGGTTCATTCGCGGTCATAACGAAAATTCCGGATCAACGGTGAAACAGGGCCGTTACATGGCACACCGCCCCCCCGGTTTCCAGTGTTTATCTGACGCTGGCAGCAAAATGAAGCCGTTACTCCACCGTCACAGCCTTTGCCAGATTGCGGGGTTGATCGACATCCGTGCCCTTGATGACAGCGGTGTGATAGGCCAGCAATTGCACCGGGATGGTATACAGGATTGGTGCGACATAGGGGTCGACCTTAGGCAGTTCGATACTGGCAAAGGGTTTTGCCATGCGGGTCATTTTAGCAATACCATCGGCATCGGACAGGAAGATAACGCGCCCGCCCCGGCTGACCATTTCCTGCACATTGGATGCCGTCTTCTCAAACAGCGGGCCAGAAGGCGCGATCATGATGATCGGCACATTTTCTTCGATCAGCGCGATGGGGCCATGTTTCATCTCACCCGCCGGATAGCCTTCGGCGTGGATGTAGGAGATTTCTTTCAGCTTCAAGGCCCCTTCCAAGGCGATGGGGAAAGAGGAGCCGCGCCCCATGAAAAAAACGTCCCGCGCCTTGGCAACCGTCTGCGCGATCTCACGGATATACTCATCATGCACCAGAACTTCGGCAGCACGACCAGGCACTTCCGCCAGCGCAGCGGCCAGAACAGCCTCCCGCTCCCGCGACAAGGTGCCCCGCGCCTTTGCGATGGCAATCGCCAGACAGGACAGAACCGTCAATTGCGTGGTGAAAGCCTTGGTCGAAGCGACCCCGATTTCGGGACCGGCCAATGTCTGGAGCACCGCATCGGAACTGCGCGCAATGGTCGATTCCGGCACATTGATGATGGACAGGATATGTTGCCCTTCGCGCCTGGCATACCGCAGGGCTTCCAGCGTATCCATCGTCTCCCCAGATTGGCTGATGAACAGGGCCAGGCCATCCTTAGGCAATGGGGTTTCACGATAGCGCAATTCGGATCCGACATCGACTTCGACCGGCAGGCGCGCCAATTCCTCAATCCAGTATTTCGCGACGCATCCGGCATAGGACGCCGTGCCACAGGCCCCAATGGTAATTTTGGAAATCCCAGCCAGATCAAAGGGCAGGTCCGGCAGGGTTATGGTCTGGGTCGCCGGGTTCAGCATGGAATGCAGGGTATCGCCGATCACGGCGGGTTGTTCATGAATTTCCTTCTGCATGAAGTGCTGATAATTACCCTTGCCGATCATTGCACCAGACACGGCGGTTTCAACGATCTTTCGGGTGACGGGGGCACCATCGGTGTCAAAGACTTCCGCCCCTTTGGGGGTCACGACGGCCCAATCGCCCTCTTCCAGATAGCTGATACGCCGGGTCATCGGGGCCAGCGCCAGGGCATCGGAGCCAAAAAACATCTCCCCATCGCCATAGCCAATGGCCAGGGGACTGCCGCGCCGCGCGCCGATCATCACGTCTGGGTGGCCCGCAAAGATCATCACCAGGCCAAAGGCCCCTTCCAGCATGGGCACGGTGCGCGCCACGGCCTCTTTCGGGCTGAGGCCCTGATTCAGGAAATCGGTGACCAGATGCGCGACAACTTCGGTGTCGGTTTCACTGGTATAGACGACATCCTTATCGGCCAGCCCCTCCCGCAATTCCTGATAATTCTCGATAATGCCATTATGGACGATGGCAACGCGATCCGTCGCATGGGGATGGGCATTCCCCTCTGATGGTACACCATGGGTGGCCCAGCGGGTATGACCGATCCCTGTCGTGCCAGACAGCGGGGTATCCTCCAGCACTTTTGCCAGATTGTGCAATTTTCCAGGCGCGCGGCGGCGGTCGATTGCATCCCCCACCAGGGTTGCGATACCCGCCGAGTCATAGCCGCGATATTCCAGGCGCTTCAAACCATCGACCAGGATGGGCGCGACCTGTGATTTCCCTAAAATGCCAATAATACCGCACATAAATTATCGTCTTTCCAGAATGAAAGGTTCAGGTTTTCTTCAGCGCCTCTTTACGCGCCTTCAGGCGGGCGCGCAATTTGGCGGCCAGGCCGGGCAGGTCCCGCTGGTCGCCCCGCGCAATGGACAAGGCATCGGGCGCAACCGTGCGGGTAATCGTGGATCCCGCGCCGATGGTTGCGCGTGCGCCAATCGTTACCGGCGCAACCAGGGCACTGTTGGAGCCGATAAAGGCCTCCGCCCCAATGACTGTTTGATGCTTCAGGTATCCATCATAATTGCAGGTAATGGTGCCAGCCCCGATATTGGCGCGTTCGCCAACAGTAGCATCGCCGATATAGCTGAGATGGTTCGCCTTGGCCCCTGCCGCGAATGTCGCATTCTTGACCTCGACAAAATTGCCGATCCGCGCTTCCTCACCGATATCAGCACCCGGGCGCAGCCGCGCATAGGGACCCACCACCGCGCCCCGCCGAATGACACAGCCTTCCATATGACTGAAGGCCTTGATGGTCACATCACCCTCGACCACAACATTGGGACCAAAGACGACATTCTGACCGATGGTAACGTCCTGGCCCAGCACGGTATCCCAGGAAAAATAAACCGTCTGGGGGTCCTGTAATGTCACCCCAGCATCCATCGCGGCCAGCCGGGCACGGGCCTGCCATTGCGCCTCAGCAGTCGCCAATTCGCTGCGGGAATTGATCCCCCGTAACTCTTCCTCTTGCGCCAGAATGACGCGACAGGACAAATCCTGTGCACGGGCGATGGCGACAATATCGGTCAGGTAATATTCGCCCTTCACATTGTCATTGCCGATGCGATCCACCAGATCGAACACGCGCGCGGCGTCAATCGCCATTACGCCGGAATTGCACAGGCCGATCTTGCGGGTCGCATCATCGGCATCATTGTATTCAACAATCGCCTGCAGGTCGCCCGAAGGATCAACAACCAACCGGCCATACGCGCCTGGATCTTCGGGTTCGAATCCCAGCACGACAACTGCCGCGCCAGCCTCGCGCTCCTCTACCATCGCAGCCAGGGTCTGGGGCGCAATAAAAGGCGTGTCGCCAAACACAACCAGAACAGTGCCGCGTTCGACTGTTTCCAAAACCGGCCGCGCCGCCTTCAGGGCATCCGCAGTGCCCAACTGTTCCTTTTGCAGGACGGTCGGGACGGGTGCCACCGCCTGGGTCACGCTGTCCATATCCGGGCCGACAACCACCGCGCACTGTTCCGCACCCAATTGCTGTATCGCCGCCAACAAATGCCCAACCAGCGATTTTCCTGCAATTTCATGCAGCACCTTCGGGCGGGCGGATTTCATGCGTGTGCCCTTCCCGGCGGCAAGGATCACGGCGGCAATCGGATGTTCAGACATAGGGCGAAACCAAGCTTGCAGAAGTTCCGGAAACGATTCTACATCGTGTAGGCAGAATACCTGCCATAGACCAAGGCTTGGGCCAAGTCACAAGGTGTTTCAAGCCATGTCGGATTGTTACAATATTTTACAGGGGCTGCCGATTATTTCTTGGGCATCAACGTGTCTAACAGATCCAGAACCTTACGGCGCTTTTCAGAACTTAAGCCTTCCAGACCATCACTGATCGCCAATTGCATGTCCAAACTATAGACACCTCGCAACCGACCCGCCCGCACCAGGCTGTCGGCCAGTTCATGCCCCAGCTCCAACGACAGCTTGTCACGGACTTCTGAAATCTGATCGTTCTTAGTCACCATGCTCTGCCCCAATCCACCCACAGAGACGAGTAGTCTTAGAAATCTAAGCCTATTACAAGATTCTGTTCAAGGGGGTTAAAAATCGGGCAAACTGAGACACAAATCTGGGCTTAATCATTGATAACATGGTTAATTTTTTAAACCGCATTTAACGAGCACCAATCAAATTTGCCGAATCTGACATCATGGCGAAAAAGCAAAAGCCGGATGACACAACAGAATATGCAGCATCATCCGGCTTAAGCTTGACTGAATGTAACTATGCGGGCGGATTAATAGCTCGCGTCGGGCATCGACTCTTTGCGCTGTTTGATGAAGTCCAGCAGAGCCTCGTCAACCGCAGGATCAATGGCCGGGGGAATATAGTCGTTCAACATCTTCTTCCAGCGCGCATTTGCCCGTTGATTCATATCCAGGCTGCCTTCCGCCTCCCATTGTTCATAGGAATTGTTGTCCGCCAGTGGGGAGCGATAGAAGGCGGTTTCAAAATTCCGCTGTGTGTGGTTACAACCCAGATAGTGCATGCCCGGCCCAACTTCGCGGATGGCATCCATGGCCTGGCCGTTTTCTGTCATGTCCACACCGTCCAACAAACGCACCAGCATTGCGGCCTGATCCGCATCCATGACAAATTTTTCGTATCCCATGGACAGACCGCCTTCCAGCCAGCCTGCGGTATGCAGCATGAAATTCACGCCCCCCAAAGCCGCAGTCTGCAATGTGTTGGCCGATTCATACGCCGCCTGCGCATCGGCAATCTTGGACGCGGTGAAACCACCGCCCGAGCGGAACGGAACACCCAGACGCCGCGCCAATTGTGCCGCCCCATACAGCACCAGCGATGGTTCCGGTGTGCCAAAGGTCGGCGCGCCCGACTGCATGGAAATAGACGATGCAAACGTACCAAAGATTGTCGGTGCGCCGGGCCGAACCACCTGTGTCAGGGCCATCCCGGCCAAAGCCTCAGCATAAAGCTGCGTCAATGTCCCCAGCACCGTGACCGGGCTCATCGCGCCTGCCAGAATGAAGGGAGAGATTACCGTTGCCTGATTGTTGCGGGCATAGACCTTCAAGGCACCCAGCATCGTATCATCCCAAACCATGGGAGAATTCGCATTGATCAGATTGATCACCACGCAATTCTGATCGACGAAGTCTGCGCCAAACAGGATCTTGCACATATCGACGGTATCTTGCGCCCGTTCCGGTGCCGTGACCGACCCCATGAACGGTTTGTCAGACCAGCGCATATGGCTGTAGACCATATCAAGGTGACGCTTATTCACGGGAATATCGACAGGCTCACACACCGTTCCGCCGGAATGATGCAGGCCGGTCGACATATAGGCCAGCTTCACGAAATTACGGAAATCCTCAATCGTGCCATAGCGACGCCCCTTATCCAGGTCGCGCACGAAGGGGGGGCCATAGGCCGGGACTAGAACTGTGTTCCCCTCCCCCATTTTAACCGTGCGGGCAGGATTGCGTGCATGCTGGGTAATCAGCGACGGGGCCGTATCCTGAACAAGCTTTTTGCACAGACCTTTTGGGAAATGCACCCGTTCGCCCTGCACGTCACAGCCCTGATCGCGCCACATCTGCAGGACTTCTTCGTCACCGCGAAAATCCAGGCCGATTTCTTCCAGAACGGTGTCTGCGTTGCGTTCAATCAGATCCAGGCCATCTTCATCCAGCAGATTGAAGTAACCGATCTTGCGGGTGATATAGGCGGGCGCCCCTAAGTCGCCGGTTGCACGCGCTGCCTGACGGGCGGCGCGACCACTGCCACCGCCGCGCCCATGACGCCGCGCACCGGACTCCGTACCTGCATCTGTCGCAGACCCTGCGCCAGCCGACGTATCGAGCAAATTGTCACCCATCATCATCCCTTTCATCGTCACCCTTATGGATGACTTATCGACCAACCATTACAGTCTTGCCGCTGTGTCTGGATCGTCTGACAGCCAACAGCAGAACCGTATGGGGACGTTATTGCGCGTCCTGTCGGTTCAGACGTGCGAAATCGCGACTTACTTATCGTCAAGCCGCGTCATTCGATCCATAACCAGTCTTAAATCAAGGATCAGAAAGAAAAGGTTGAGGTCTCGCCTTGACCGTATCCCGGCGAAATCAGGATTGGGACACTAAGCCCCAGAATGCGAGAAACGGATTGTGACTCATCACACAACGGCACAAGAAAACGCTCCCACTCCACAATCGCCTCGGCTCTTCTCAACCGATGCTTGGTATACAGGGGCTGTTTGCTCTGAAGTATGGCCCGGTAGCACGTCATAAGATAGGCACGGCAGGACGGACTGGCCGGCAGGTCGGACACGAGACGCCCAGTCCAGTCAAACCCGATAAAATCTGCAACACGACTGCCAAAAACCCGGAACTGAAAATCTTCGCCACCGTCGATGACATCCATATACATCATGAACCCCATCGCGGCGCGAAACTTAAAAACATCGAAATCATTGACGTTTGGTACAGCATTTGGCTGGGGACTTGGCATTTCAGACCATGCCTCGTAGAAACGCTGCATCATCAAGCTTGGCAGGCCATCCTTATCAGGTGCCCATGTCAGAGTTAATGGCTCATGCGTATCGCTCTGAAAATGCGAAAAAACGGCATCAGCGTCGCCTTGCAACAAGGCATTCAGAACGCCCGGCGCTACGCAATAGTCGTTTCCATCACGCTCTTCTGGCACTGTCTGGTTTACATGTACCATTGATTGAATTCACCTCAACAAAATTGAATCGTTTGATCGCTTCGGCAAGCCAATGCAGGCCGCGCGGAAATGCGATAAACCACGTCCAACACAATTTCAGGGCGATTGAATTTGCCCCCCCAAAAAACCGTATTCGAACTGTGTTCAGGAATCAACCAGCATTATACTTTAAATGTTATAATGTATAATTCCTGATACATTGACCTTAATTCTTTTCTGGATAAAAACTCACTAAAACATCCAGAACTTCGCCCTTGAACAATAATTTATGCACCAACTGAACCACGAAAAACAACACCACCCTAAGATAGAATTATCGTTTTTTCGACACAGGTTGTCGGGCACCCTGGAACCAACAGGGCGCGCCCTAAATATCAGCGCTGTTTCGGTGATATTCATTTAAGAATCTACAAAGATGTGGCGTAGGATTTGGTGTGAACGTCGCAAACGTGAAAGCGATATCCAACTGTATTCAACATTCTGCGCATCGTAAACAGCACACGAACCGAAGGGGTCGGTCAGACCTCTCGGACCATTGGGAAGGGTCGCTTTCATCATGCAAAGCCATGCACGGGTAGTCGTTATTGGGGGAGGCGTAGTTGGCGTTTCCGCATTGTATCATCTGGCCAAAAAGGGCTGGAGCGATGTCGTGCTGTTGGAACGCAAAGAGCTGACATCCGGGTCCACCTGGCATGCGGCGGGCTTGTTGCCATTGTTTAACATGAGCTATTCCGTCGGTCAGGTTCACAAATATTCTGTAGACTTTTATCAGGAGCTTCAGAAAGAGACCGGCCAGGATGTCGGCTTTGCCAAGGTATCCAATATCCGCCTAGCACAGACTCAGGACCGAATGGACGAATACCGCCAATATGCCGGTGTCGCGGCAACAATCGGTATCAATGTCGAATTTCTGACCCCGAAACAGGTCAAGGAAATCTGGCCCTTATGCAACATTGATGGCCTGGTCGGTGCGATCCAGCATCCGGATGACGGTTATATTCAGCCTGCTGACCTGACCATGGCTTTGGCACAGGGCGCACGATCCCGTGGGGCGACGATCCACCGGAACACTGCGGTGACCGCCATTACCCGCACCCCGTCTGGCGAATGGTGCGTCCATACCGACAAGGGCACGATTACCTGCGAACACATCATCTCTGCGACGGGCAGCTTTGCCCGCCAGACTGGCGCGATGGTTGGCCTGGACATTCCGGTCATTCCGGTGGAACACCAGTATATCGTAACAGACGACCACCCCGATCTGGTTGCGCGCAAAGACCAGGGCCTGCCGGAATTAGGCGTACTGCGGGATTCCGATAATCAGTGGTATATGCGCCAGGAAAAGGGCGGCCTGATCCTGGGCCCCTATGAGAAAGGTGCGCCTGCCTGTTATGTCGACGGCCCGTCGGCGGAGTGTGAATACGAATTGTTTCAGGAAGACTTGGACCGATTGGAACCTCATATCGAAGGCGCGATGTTCCGAGTTCCCGCCTTCGGAGAAGTGGGCGTCAAGAAAGTCTATAACGGCGCAATCTGTTATACGCCCGACGGCAATCCCATCATCGGACCGGCCTGGGACCGCCCGAATTTCTGGCTGTCAGAAGGCCACAGCTTCGGCATCACTGCCGCCGGTGGCGCGGGCTGGCAATTGGCCGAATGGATTGTCGAAGGCGAACCCACCATCGACATGCTGGGCGTTGATCCCCGTCGCTTCGGCGATTACGCGACCAAATCCTATTTGGTAGAAAAGAATGAAGAAGCCTATAATCACGTCTTCATCACCCATTATCCAGACGAAGAGCGCCCCGCCGCGCGCCCGCTGCGCCGCACACCGATCTATGACCGCCTGAAAGATCTGGGCGCGGTATTCGGTGCCAGCTTCGGCTGGGAACGTGCCAATTTCTACGCCCCTGAAGGAACACCACAGACGGACCATTATTCCTTCCGGCGCTCTAAATGGCACGATGCGGTTGGCCTGGAATGCAAAAACGTGATGGATAATGTCGGCATCCTGGACATGACCGGTTTTGCAAAATGCCGCATCTCCGGCCCAGGTGCCGAAGCCTTCCTGGACCATCTAGTCGCCAATAAGCTGCCCAAAAAGATCGGTCGGCTGGGCCTTGCCCATTCACTGAGCGTCCGTGGTGGCGTGCATTCGGAATTCACCATCCTTCGGGAAGAACCGGATTACATGACCGGCGACCCCAGCTTCTATATCGTGTCGGCCGGGGCGTATCAGCGTCTGGACCATGACTGGATCAAGAAGCATATGCCAACCGACGGATCGGTCCGGTTCGACAGCCTGACCAATTCCATGGGTGTTCTGGTTATCGCAGGTCCCAAGGCCCGCACCTTGATGCAGCGTGTCAGCCCGCGCACGGATTTCTCCAACAAGGGCTTCCCCTGGCTGTCCAGCCAGAATATCGATGTAGGCAATGCCCCCTGCCGGGCAGCGCGCGTCAACTTTGTCGGTGAATTGGGCTGGGAATTGCATCACCCGATCGAATATCAGGTCCATATCTTTGATAAGCTGATGGCGGCGGGTGCCGATCTGGGGATCAAGCCCTTTGGGATCCGCGCCATGGACTGCCTGCGCATCGAAAAATCCTATCGCCTGCCAGGCCGTGAGCTTTCCATTGAATATGCGGCGTTGGAATCCGGCCTGGATCGCTTCGTTCACCTGGATAAGGGCGATTTCCTGGGCCGCGATGCCCTGGCGGCCTGGAAAGACCGGGGCTTCAAATGGGCCTTCACAACACTGGAAGTGCATGACACAACAGACGCCGATGCATTGGGATCAAACCCGATCACCTTGAACGGGGATGTCGTGGGTCGTTGCACATCGGGCAATTATGGCTTCCGGCTGGAAAAATCCCTGGCGCTGGCCATGATCCGCCCGGACCTGACCAAGCCCGGCACGGAACTGGAAATCGAAATCCTGGGCAAAGTTCATCGCTGTACCGTTGTGGAAGAAAGCCCCTTCGATCCGGATAACACCCGCCTGCGCGCAGACGGCTAGTCTTACGCAATAATGGGCTGCCGGGATGGATCAATGCCACCCGGCAGCCTTTTTTATGCGGTTACTTCAGCAGCGTTTCCAGCGGCAACCCTGCGAATTCTTTGGTTCTGTCCAGGACGACATGGCTGGATATACGGACCTTTGCCGAACCGTCTTCGATCTGGCGCTCACTGATGCGGTGATAATCAGCAATGCTGCGACAGACGAACCACAGCATATAGTCAAAATCGCCGCTGACCTTAAAGCACTGAACAATTTCAGGGATTGCCGCAACCTGCGCCTCAAAGGCACGGTAATCCTGATGGCTGGCAGTATCCAGGCTGACAGTCGTCAGGACCATCACATTCGGGCACAACCTATCCAGGTCAACCTGCGCAATGAATGGCCCGATAACCCCATCGCCTTCCAGCTTGCGAAACCGCTGTAAGCAGGGGCTGGGCGACAGGCCGACCCTATCCGCAAGGGCCTGGTTCGTGATCCGACCATTGCGCTGAATTTCAGTAACAATCCGCAGGTCCGTCGCGTCCACAGCCATACCGCATTTCCTTTCTATAACACCCAATGCAACAGCAGAATCTGCCGTAAATGACCGACAGATAAATGGGATATTTTGACCAGTCTCTGCCATAATCCCCTTCATTCATGGATGGAGAGCTTACGATATGGCTAAAAACGCTGCAAAAGATTCTATCGCATCCCCCCCGAAGATATCCCTGATTGGCGCGCCCAGCGATATCGGGGCCGGTCATCGTGGGGGGTCCATGGGACCGGAAGCGCTGCGGGTTGCAGGACTGCTGCAGGCCTTGACCCGCATGGGCTATGATGTGGAAGATCGCGGCAACCTGAACGGGCCGATCAATCCTGACACGCCACCGGTCAACGGATATCGCCATCTGCCGGAAACCATTGAATGGTGCACCGCGGTGCGCGATGGCGTTTATGGCATCCTGAAAGATGGCCGAATGCCGATCCTGCTGGGTGGCGATCATGCCTTGGCGATTGGATCCTTGTCTGGCATTGCCACCTACTGTGCGGAGCGTGGGGAAGACTATTCCGTCCTGTGGCTGGACGCCCATGCCGATTACAATACCGCCGATGTCTCCCCCAGCGGCAATATCCATGGCATGCCCCTGGCCGTCGCATCGGGCTACGGTCCAGAAGGACTGACAGGGCTGGGGCCGAAAACCCCGTTCCTGAATCCAAAGCGCGTGGTGCAGGTCGGCATCCGATCCGTGGATTCGATTGAAAAGAAACTGGTTGTGGCGTCTGGCATGGATGTGCACGACATGCGTCGCATCGACGAAAACGGCATGCGCCAGACGATGAGCGACGCCCTGGACAAACTGGCCAGCCTGGGCGGGCATGTTCATGTCAGCTTCGATGTGGATTTTCTGGATCCATCGATCGCACCAGGCGTTGGGACGACGGTGCCAGGCGGGCCAACCTATCGCGAAGCACAGCTGTGTATGGAAATGATTCATGACAGCGGCTTGATGCGGTCCCTGGACCTGATGGAGCTAAACCCGGCTTATGACGTGAAAAATGCCACCGCCGATCTGACGGTTGATCTGGTTGAAAGCCTGTTTGGACAGCAGATCCTCAGCCGCACGGATTCCGCACTGTAAATTTGTTTTTTTAGGAGTGATTTATGATGAACGCTGTTGCCGAAACCACTGATTTTCTGGCTGTTGAATCCGAATTGGGGGCCCACAACTACAAACCCCTGGATGTTATCCTGACCAAGGGCGAAGGAGTCTGGGTCTGGGATGTGGATGGAAAGAAATATCTGGATTGTCTGGCTGCTTATTCCGCCGTCAATCAAGGGCATTGTCACCCGCGCATTCTAAAGGCGATGGTCGATCAGGCATCCAAATTGACGCTGACATCGCGCGCCTTTCGCAATGATCAACTGGCCCCGTTTTATGAAGAAATCTGCGCCCTGACCAATTCATCCAAGGTGCTGCCCATGAACAGCGGCGCCGAAGCGGTCGAAACCGCTGTGAAATGCGTGCGCAAATGGGGCTATGAGGTCAAAGGCGTTGCAGAGAACCAGGCGGAAATCATTGTCTGTAACAATAACTTCCACGGGCGCACCTTAAACATCGTTGGCTTTTCCACCGATCCGTCGGCGCGCAAGAATTTTGGCCCCTTCGCGCCCGGCTTTCGGGTTGTGCCATTCGGAGACGCCGCTGCGCTAGAGGCCGCCATTACACCCAACACCGTGGCTTTCCTGGTCGAACCCATTCAGGGCGAGGCAGGCGTCATCATCCCCCCCGAAGGCTATATTCAGGCCGTGCGAGAGATTTGCACACGGCATAACGTCATGCTGATCCTGGACGAAATCCAAACCGGGCTGGGCCGCACGGGCAGGCTGTTGGCGGAAGAACATGAAGGCGTGGTTGCGGACCTGACACTGGTTGGCAAGGCCCTGTCTGGGGGCTTCTATCCAATCTCTGCCGTACTCTCCAACTCCGAAGTGCTGGGCGTATTGAAGCCCGGTCAGCATGGCAGCACCTTTGGCGGCAATCCCCTGGCCTGTGCCATTGCCCGTGAATCCCTGAAGGTTCTGGTCGAAGAGGGCATGATTGAAAATTCCGCCAAACAGGGCGCGTATTTTCTGGAAGGTCTTAAAAAAATCCGCAACAACGCCATCCGGGACGTGCGCGGGCGCGGCCTGATGCTGGCCGTGGAATTTCACCCGGAGGCAGGCGGCGCGCGGCGCTACTGTCTTGAATTGAAGGAATTGGGCATCCTGTGCAAGGAAACCCACGAACACACCATCCGCTTTGCCCCACCCCTGACCATCACCCGCGATGAAGTCGACTGGGCACTGGAGCGGATTGAGCGCGTCCTGACCCAGTAACACGTCAATTCCGGTATCGGCCGCATCTTGTTTTGGGTTGTGTTCAAACAGCAAACAGATGACTGTGCCTGCATTACAGACAGGCGCCCTTCCAACCCAAGATGGTGTAATGCTTTCAAATTTACAGACCCGAATTAAGCTGCTGTTCAAGCTGCCGATCGCCGTTTCGATTGTCCGAATTCTTGGTAAACTGGGCATTCAGAATTCGACCCTGCGGCGGATCGACTTTCTATCTGCGCCCGATGCCAGCAGGCCAACCAAGGCAACGGAGATTCTGTTCCACTGGATGGACCAGGTCGGGGCCAATCCCAGCGAAGTTTTAAAGAAGGCAGCAGGCGGGACCGTTCTGGAAATCGGATGTGGACGCTATGCCGGTTTCGCCCCCATTGCGACACTGTGCAACGCATCCAGGTATATTGGGATTGATCCAGGTTTGGACCCCGCTGTTCTGAAACACCGCAAGGTCGCGACGGGTTATTTCCTGCCAGGACTTGAGCAATCGTCACAATACCTGCGAAAACATCAGACTGGGCTACCTCAACTCCCCTCCCCGGACATAAAAACACTCAATCAACTCTATCAGATTTGTGATTTCCGAAGGGCGGGAATTGTGGAGGCGATGAGCACAGGTGAACAGGTAGATTTGTGCCTATCGATTTCCTGCCTGGAACATATTCAGGGGTTTGAGGAGGCTGCAAAAACAATGGCCGCCCTATCCAAACCCGATACGCTGCATATCCATATCGTTAATTTTTCCAACCACTTGTCCAAAGACAAACCTTTCCAGGGGCTCTACGACAGACCCTTCCCGGAATTTGCCAAGGCGCATAGTGACCTGATCAATGGGCTGCGTGTAACGGATTTGGAACAGATCTTTGAAAACGCAGGCTTATCTTTGCAAATGATTCCCTTGGATATCGGGCCGGATGCCCTGCCTGATTCCATTGATTCCTACTGGACCGAGAAATACAATCTTGACGCACTGTCCACGCGCGTTGCGATGTTCACCACGCTGCCGGTAAAGCAAAACCCTGCTGCACGGTAGCTTACCCACTCTGTCGCTAATGATTTGCCCCCCTCGACACTGCTGGTGGTAGCTTGTACAGTTCGGAATGAATCGCAGTTTGCTTGGGGGAGTATCTCGTATGATCACCGCTGACGCCGCGCCACTCCGCTTGCGGGCGTTTGACCTTGAGGATTTGGGGGTTGTCTCCAGCATGGTGCAGGATGCGCTGGTCCCGGGTCGTGATATGAAATATCTGTCGGAAGAGCGCAGCTTTATGCTGGCGCTGAACCGATTCCAATGGGAATCTGCGGGCGATACGCCCCCCTATAGCCGCAGCCATGCGGGTCTGCGGTTCGATCATGTAACCCATGTGTCACGGCGCGGCATTGGACCCGACAGCGCAGATAAAATCTTCGCCCTGCTGGCCATCGCCTATCACGACAATGCTGTGATGCTGACTTTCTCGGGCAATGCGGCAATCCGCCTGACGGTCGAGAAACTGGCGATTGGATTGACCGATCTGGGCACACCCTGGCCGACGCAATGGAAGCCTGGGCACGATCCCGATGCCAGGGCAGACTAAACGCTGCCACAGCGGCTCAATCGCGACGACGAGAGAATCCGACCAGCATGTCCAAGCCTGCAACGCGCCTTCACTGCGTCGAGAATAGTATCTTACCAATCGTATCAAGCACATGGCCGCTGGCGAGATTTACCGCGTCTGGACGCCAATTGCGATTAGCTCCCAGGAAGCTGCGCGAATCCAATTCCTGCAGGCCAATCAGAACTTCGGCGACGATGCGTGCGCCAACCGGCCCAAGCCCCTCGCATTTGTCAAACACGCCTGGCGCCGTCTCGCGCCCAATTACCTCCGCCTCCGCCAGGATATAGAGCCAAAGCGGCGCGCCCTGAATGACGCTATTACTTGATAGGTCGGTTATCGCCGCCATCACCGTATCGATCTCGCTTTGTGGTCGATCCATCGCCACTGCTACCGTCTCTCCTGCCGGGAGCCTTAGACTGTTGCCGCGCAACAGATTTCGGGTCGCCAGCGACGAGACACCGGACTGGACGAAGGGTAAATCCAGCAGATCGCTCGCCAGTTGTGTATCCAGAGCGGCGGCGCGTTGGAACTCGATGTCGGCACCAACGTCCAATAGCGCCGACCAATTCACAATCGCGTCTTCGCTAGTAACCGGTGAAAAGCCGCGCCCCAGGGCTGGTCCGAAGAATTTGTGCTTGTTGTTATGTTGCTTGGTGGCGATTTCCTGTGGCACCATGGAGTGACCGAAACGATAGGCGGCGACCGAAAATTCCACCGGAATGAAAGGAACCTCTGGGCAGTAGAATTGCCGCCCATGAGTTAGGATATTCTCCACCATTGGGCGTCCGCACATCGCCACCATAAAGTCGAAAACCACCGCCCATTGATAATGCCATGTGGTTTTCCGGCGCGCCTCCTCATACAAGTCTTTCCCTTCAATCGTGCCCTTGCCTGCCTCCTGATACTCCTTGATGACACGCCGACAGTTCTGATTGTGGAAGCGTATCATGCCTAATTGCATCTGACTGACGATGCGGTTTTCGTCATTGCGCGGATCGCCGATAATCGCAGAACCGCGATCACCGTCATTGCCGTTGGGCGACCGCAAAAGGTCATTGTTGACCAGAGGATCGTCGCCCGGTTCGGCCTGACCGGTCAGCAATTCAGCGCCGGCCAAATCACCATTCTGTCGATACAAATAGGGATGCGCCTCCGGGCCATCGCCATAGATGCAATCCAGATCTAGCGTCGGGGTTCTCACATTCTCCAATGTGTCCACCGGCAACACTGTTTCGAAATTCGACGTCGTATCCAAAGTGATGTCATGATCGATAAATTGTCCGAAAATCACCATACCCGCAGCGACGTCAGACTTCTTCTTTTTCCCAGCATCGTCCATGGGCCCACCTTTGGCGCCGATATCATGCAGAACGCTGGCCGGCACGTAAGACGGCGGTAACTGCGGAAACATGCGACCAAAACGGTCTTCCCGATGCGACTCTGAATGACTGTGATGGACGCAGAATGCGTCGATGCCTACGAGGGGCACCAAACCATGATAGTGCTTCTGATCCCCTTTGCTCATGATCCGCTCTCCTGATGCAATAGTTGTTTCTTCGTTCTTGAATCCCTACCCAAGCTTCTGAAGGTTACCACAAGAAAGCTTCAAAATTGTTATAATTAAATTTTAACCGTATAAGTACACAATATTCGAAAATCACTAATGATTTAAACGGCTTTCCATGGCCCGCACGATCTTTATGAAATGATACAAAATTATTGAATAATTCTCCGAAAAGTGTATCATAATGAAAATTGAAACTTCCACATTTAGGACTCGATCATGGCCGACGCTCAGGAACTGTCCCAAAACGATATGCGAGGCACAGCGCGGTTTCAGGCGTTGTTGGACGCCGAAGAAAAGATCGAACCCCGGGACTGGATGCCAGACGGCTATCGCAAATTGCTGGTCCGTCAAATCTCTCAACATGCGCATTCCGAAGTGGTGGGCATGCTGCCGGAAGGAAACTGGCTGACCCGCGCGCCGACGCTGAAGCGCAAGGCCGTGCTGCTGGCAAAAATTCAGGACGAGGCTGGGCACGCCCTATATCTCTACAGCGCCTGCGAAACTCTGGGCACACCCCGCGATGACACGATTGAGGCGCTGCACGACGGGCGTGCGAAATATTCTTCCATCTTTAACTATCCGACCCCGACCTGGGCCGATATCGGTGCCATTGGCTGGCTTGTGGATGGGGCTGCCATCGTTAATCAGGTGATGTTGTGCCGCTGTTCCTATGGCCCCTATGCCCGCGCGATGGAGCGGATTTGTAAGGAAGAGAGTTTCCACCAGCGTCAAGGCTATGAAATCATCACCACCATGGCCAAAGGCACACCGATTCAAAAGAAGATGGTGCAGGATGCACTGAACCGCTGGTGGTGGCCGTCGTTGATGATGTTCGGCCCCCATGACAGCGAGTCGACCCATGGCAATCAAAGCACCGAATGGAAGATCAAGCGGCGCTCCAATGACGAGTTGCGCCAGCACTTTGTCGATATGACCGTGCCCCAGGCGGAAATCCTGGGCCTGACCGTCCCGGACCCGGATTTGAAATGGAATGAGGACCGTGGCCATTACGATTTTGGCCCGATCGATTGGGACGAATTCAAACGGGTGCTGAAAGGCGGCGGCCCGGTTGGCAGAGAACGCATCGCCGCACGCCGCAAGGCCTGGGAAGATGGGGCCTGGGTGCGCGAAGCCGCAACCGCCCATGCCGAAAAGCGCCGCCAACGGGCCCAGACCGCGCAAGCTGCCGAATAAATATAAGACAGAGGAAACATCATGTCCGCATCTTCAAGAGATTGGCCCTTGTGGGAAATCTTCATCCGCAGCCGCCAGGGCTTAAGCCACAAACATGTTGGGTCCCTGCAGGCCGTCGATGTCGAAATGGCGATCCAGAATGCCCGCGACGTCTATACCCGCCGCCGCGAGGGGGAGAGCATCTGGGTCGTGAAATCCAGCGATATCCATGCTTCCCAACCCGAAGAGCGTGGTCCCTTCTTTGACCCCGCAGATGACAAGATTTTCCGCCACCCGACCTTCTATACGGTGCCAGACGGCGTGGAGAATATGTAAGCCATGGCAACAGATACCAAAATCGACCGCAAAACCCTGACCGAGTATTTACTGCGTTTGGGCGATACCAGCCTGATCCTGGGCCACCGCCTGAGTGAATGGTGTGGTCATGGCCCGGTGCTGGAAGAAGACATCGCCCTCTCCAACATCGCGCTGGACCTGATCGGTCAGGCACGCCTGATCTATGATTATGCCGGACAGGTTGAAGGCGAAGGCCGGGATGAAGATGCGCTGGCCTTTACCCGCGATGTCACCGATTGGCGCAATCTGCTGCTGGTAGAACAGCCCAATGGCGATTTTGCGGTCACCATGGCACGGCAATTCCTGATCGACTGCCTGAATGTCGAACTGTTCGCAGCGCTGAGCAAAAGCAGTGATGCGCAACTGGCTGCCGTCGCCGCAAAAAGCCTGAAAGAAGTGACCTATCACCGCCGCCATTCCGGGGAATGGGTCATCCGCCTGGGCGACGGCACAGACGAAAGCCACAACCGCATTCAGCAGGCCTTTGATCATCTGTGGATCTTTGTCGAAGAACTGTTCGAAGAAGATGCGGTGGATGCCGCCATTATTCAGGCCGGGATCGGCCCGTCGGTAAAAAGCCTGCGCCCCGCCTGGGACACAATGGTTGACCGGGTGTTTGCAGAGGCTGGACTGACCCGCCCGACCAGCGACTTCCCGCGCTCAGGCGGCCACAAGGGCGAACATTCCGAATATCTGGGCTATATCCTGGCGGAACTGCAATTCATGCAGCGCGCCTATCCGGGGATGACCTGGTAATGACCCGTGTTACCGCTCTGGATGACCACCGCCCCTCCCCCGCAGAAGCCGCAATCTGGCATCTGCTTGAGGAGGTGCCGGACCCGGAAGTCCCCGCCCTGACCGTTCTGGACCTGGGCGTCGTGCGCATGGTTAGCGTGGGGGATAGGGGCCAGGTGTCTCTGGACGTGACGCCAACCTATTCCGGCTGTCCGGCGACCGCAGCGATCAATATGGCGATCCGCGACCGGCTGTTGCAGGCGGGTTATGAGGATGTGCAGATCAAGACCGTGCTATCCCCCGCCTGGACCAGCGATTGGATCAGTGCGGCGGGCAAGGAAAAGCTGCGCGCCTATGGTATTGCGCCGCCGGTTGGAACCGCTGCGGGCGAAGGCGCTGGGCGCGGCATCCTGTTTGGTGCAGACCCTAATGTCCCCTGCCCCCATTGCGGCAGCGTCCAGACCCAACGGGTCAGTGAATTCGGCTCCACGGCCTGCAAGGCACAATATCGCTGTACCGACTGCCTGGAACCCTTCGAATACTTCAAGTGCATTTAGCTCAGGAGCCCCTTGAATGGTCGCGTTTCACCCTCTTACCGTGATTGATATCCGCCGCGAAACCGAAGAGGCGGTCTCCATCCTGTTTTCCGTTCCGCCTGCACTGCGGGACGCCTATCGCTTTGCGCCGGGCCAATATCTGACCCTGCGCACCCGGATTGAGGGCGAGGAACTCCGCCGCAGCTATTCCATATGCAGCGGTATCAACGACAATGAATTGCGTGTCGCGGTGAAGACGGTGCCAGAGGGCAAATTCTCCCATTTCGCCAACGCGCATCTGGCCGTCGGCGATACGCTGGATGTCATGACACCCGACGGTCGCTTCACCGCCCCCATCGAACCGGAGAAGGCCAAGCGCTATCTGATGATCGCCGCGGGCAGTGGCATCACCCCGATCCTGTCGCTGGCGAAAACCTATTTGCACGCAGAGCCAAAGAGCCAGGTCACCCTGATCTATGGCAATAAATCTGCGGCCTCTATCCTGTTTCTGGAAGACTTGCAGGGGTTAAAAGACACCTATCCGACCCGGTTCAGCCTGATCCACATTCTCAGCCGCCAGCCGCGCGAAGTCCCGCTGTTCAATGGCCGCATTGACCGGGAAAAGTGCCGGGCCCTGTTCTCCGGACCCGGCGCACCGGTAGACCCGGTCCAGGCCGATGAAGTGTTCCTCTGTGGCCCCCAGGGCATGGTGGACGACGCCACCGCCGCCCTGTCCGAAGCGGGCGTTGCGCTAAAAAAAATCCACACCGAACTTTTCACCCCCGCCGATGGCGGTGCCGCCATCGCCAAAGCCCGCGCCCAGCGCGCAGAGCGCCTGAGCACAGAAGACCGCGCCAAACTGCGCCATGTCACGGTGATCTATGACGGTATCGAAATCGAACTGGATCTCGCCTCAGACGGCATCCCCATCCTGGACGCCGCCATGGAACGCAGCGCAGATATCCCCTATTCCTGCAAAGGCGGCATGTGCTGCACCTGCCGCTGCAAAGTCCTGGTCGGCGACGTCGCCATGGACGTCAACTACGCCCTGACCAAAGAAGAAACCGACGCCGGCTTCGTCCTCGCCTGCCAGTCCCACCCGATGACCGACGAGGTGGTACTGGATTTTGATGTGAAGTGAGGGGGGATCCAAAAAAATAGGTCAAAAAGTAATTACTTACGGACTATGTCAATCTAGTTCTGAGATGCGCGGGAAGATATCCAATCACAACAACTTGATCTTCTTCGTCCCAAAAAAAATAAATTCTCAGGCAGTTTCTTTGATCCTTATCATTACCTTTTTTCAAATGCTTGACTAATTCCCGTTTTCTTCCATTGTAATCTACAAAATACTCATCCCCAAATTCGCCTGACCGGGCCCCAGAAAATGTATTTGAAAGTTCAATGCCAAGATGTTTAGTCTGCTGGGAAAAATCATCTTGTCCCCCACTAATTTTCATTTCTCGATACTCTTTTGCTAGGCTCAGGACCCATAAACTGGGTTCCCTTGGCGCTGCAAATCTGATTCAGACCTTCCATGAACAAGGAGGTTCTGATGAGCACTCATCACTTTTGGCTATCGGATTCACAATTCGAGCGTCTTCGTCCGCTGCTTCCCAACAAGGTTCGCGGTGTGCCGCGCGTCGATGATCGCCGTGTGATCAGCGGGATCATCCATGTGCTGAAGGGCGGCCTGATGTGGCGTGATGCGCCGTCGGTCTATGGGCCGCATAAGACGCTCTATAATCGGTTCATCCGGTGGAGCCGGGCCGGGGTCTTCGACCGGATCTTCTCCGAATTGGCGGCGGCAGGGGACGCGACCGAGACGGTGATGATCGATGCAACACACCTCAAGGCGCATCGTACGGCGGCGAGCCTGCTCAAAAAGGGGCTCTACCCAGGCGTATCGGACGGACGAAGGGCGGGTTGACCTCCAAGCTTCACGCCGTATCGGATGCGCTCGGTCGGCCCATCGCCCTACTCCTGACCGAAGGCCAGGTCAGCGACTACCGGGGCGCGGCGACGCTCTTGCCCGCCTTGCCGCCGGCGGACGCGCTCATCGCCGACAAAGGATATGACAGCAACTGGTTCAGGGAGGCGCTCATCGGGCAGGGGATCGAACCCTGCATCCCAGGAAGAGCCGGACGAAAGAAACCCATCCAGTATGATCAGGCGCTCTACAAGCAGAGAAACCTTATCGAACGACTATTTGGACGCCTCAAGGACTGGCGGCGCGTCGCCACGCGATACGACAGATGCGCTCACGCTTTCCTCAGCACAATCGCTATCGCCGCGACGGTCATTTATTGGTTATGAGTCCTGAGCCTAGCAAACTTATGCATTTACAAACTAGTCCAATATCTGAGAACTCAGCATTTTTTAACGCCCTAGTCGCTCGGCTTGATAATACAATTCGTCCAGAATAATACTTATCTGTCCAATCTTTTATATCTTTGTATGCTTCAGGAATATTTAAAAGGGGATTTCTAGCGTCGTTCATTTCCTTTCCATCAACGCTCTCTAGATGATCTATACGATCCCGCATCCAGGCGACCTGAGCTTTAAGTTGATCTCTTTCAATTTCCATTTTTCTGCGAGAGTCTTCCTCACCAAGTGCAAGTTGCTGCCATTCCTTTGCATTCTTATCAAGATCAGCAATTTCACTTTCATATAAAGTAATGATTTCCTTATTAGGCTGCGTATGCTCCACATTTTTCTTTTGCTCTTCTAGCGCTTCTTTTCTGCGTGATTCAGTCGCGGCAGTTTTTATAGCAAGAAATCCAGGAACATCTCTCTCCGGGTCAAACTGCTTGATGCTTTCCAAAGCAGACATTTGAACAAGATAATCTTCAAACGCTTTGCCACCTATACCATCCCAGTTTTCAACAACATGCCGCATTGCGATAGGGTGTTGATATGGGTCAACATCTTCAAAATTTAGTCCTGGGCGATATGTTCTGATGGCGCGATTAAAAACCGAAAGAGGTTTACCTAAACGATCTGACAAAATGAATGCGGCAGGTCCTGTGATCATATAGACATGAGACAAACCTACTGTTTTTCTAGCAAGGCCATGCATATCAATTGGGTAAGAGCTCGTATATTTTTCCTCATCTTCTGCAAGAGATGCTACTATTATTGGTCTCTTTCGTCTTCTATCCGTTATCAGATCAACTAAAGAATTAACTTCTTCTTCTTTACTTATGAGCCCTGGAAACAATGAAACATCTCGGCCATTTCTACTCATTCCAACTTTCTCAACTATTTGCCTCAGCACACCTGGTATTGTAGCCGAATATATTGGATTTTCTTCGCGGGTCGAAAGTGTTAAACGCAACCCATAACTCACAGATAAGTCTTCTTTATTAATAGCGATTAACTGCTCTGTTACCCAAACACCATTATCGGCAGAATAGTCCAAACGAGCGGCCCAAAAATCTAAACTTTCTATTTGAAGCCTAACAACTGATGTATGGGCTCCGGGAACCGGATGATCGAAGCTATTGCCATTTATTGCTTCATCTGGAAATCCAGGGGATCGATTTCGCAACCACTTTATAGCTTCGAACCGAGCCCGATTTGAAATATCTTCTGGATCATTTCCTCTAAGATTTCCCACAAATCGAATAATTGGTATCTGTCTCAAAGAATGTTGATTTGGTTTCGGATGCAAGGGCCTCGGCTGCCCAGATATTGGTGAACTTTTATGATTCGAAACAGTCATAGTGTGTATCTCCCTTGCCAATATTTCGGGAAAAACCCGTTGATAATTGTAATCTAAAACTTACATTCAGAATTTCTTTAGCAACCTATGATTATGTTTTGTTGCTTTCACGCTACTAAAAAATTGAATTTTAGAAAAGTTAGAATTTGTTAAGTTCCTGTCCAGCTCCCTCCCCCTTGCACTTTCCCGCTTCGCCCGTCATGAAAGGGCATCCTAAAAAGCAAGGTGAGTGCCCATGACGTCTGGATTTCCCCATAGCCCCACGGTATTGACGATTGATCTGGATGCGGTGGCGTCGAATTGGCGGTATTTGCAGGATCTGACGGCGCATAAATGCTGTGCGGCGGTGGTGAAGGCCGATGGCTATGGGCTGGGGCTGGCCCCGGTGGCGCGGCGTCTGGTGGCGGAGGGCTGCGATACCTTCTTTGTTGCGCATCTGGACGAAGGGATCGCCTTAGCATCCGCCCTGAAACCGGGATCAAACACGCCCTGGAATACGCGGCCCCGGATTTGTGTGATGAACGGCCTGATGCCAGGTCAGGCAGCGGTCTATGCCCAGTATGATATATGGCCCTGCCTGAATGATCTGGGACAGGTTGAGGGCTGGCAGCGTTTCTGTGGAGATCAGGGGAAGGCCCTGCCCGCCGTGCTGCATATCGATACGGGCATGAGCCGCACCGGGCTGGACCGGCTGGAAGCCCGGGTGCTGATGGAGCAGCCATCGCGACTCGATGGGATAAATCTGCGCTTTATCATGTCCCACATGGCCTGTGCCGATACGCCAGACGACCCGACGAATCGACGCCAGCAACAATACTTCGCCACCTGCCTGAAACATCTGCCAAAGGCGGCGGAAGGCGGTATGCTGGCGGCGTCCAGCGCCTCATTTCTGGGGCAGGACTGGCATTTCGACTGGATCCGTCCGGGCGTTGCCCTGTATGGCGTGCGCCCCAATAGGGTCGCGCCCAACCCGCTGAAACCGACGATTTCTCTGGATGCCAGAATCCTGCAAATCCGTCAGATTGACGCCCCGGAAAGCGTCGGATACGGTGCCAGCCATCGGGTTCAGGGACCGACCCGGATTGCCACCCTCGCGGTCGGCTATGCGGATGGGTTTCTGCGCTCCCTCAGCAACAATGCCTCTGCCTGGACAGGAGATATCGAAATGCCGATTGTCGGTCGAGTCTCCATGGATCTGATCACAGTCGATATCACCGCCGCGCCCCAAATCGGCCCGGGCGACAGCCTTAATCTGATCGGCCCGCATCAGGATATTGATGCGGTTGCAGACAAAGCGGGCACGATCGGCTATGAAATCTTAACCTCTTTGGGCCAGCGCTATGCGCGTCACTATCTTGGCCAATCAGATGGAGAGACTGCATGAATCCGGTCCGGGCGCTGGGCGCCGGTTTTCTGAAATTCCTGGCGGCGACCGGGCGGTTGACCGTTTTTGCCCTGACCGGGATCAGCCATTGCGTGCGCCCGCCCTTCTATCCGCGCCTGATCCTGCGCCAGATCATTGATATCGGCTATTATTCCCTGCCTGTGGTCGGTTTGACGACGCTGTTTGCCGGCATGGTTCTGGCGCTGCAGAGCCATACCGGCTTTGCCCGGTTTTCCGCCGAAGGGGCAATTCCTTCCGTCGTTGCGCTGTCGATTACGCGGGAATTATCGCCAGTTCTGGCGGGCCTGATGATCGCCGGGCGGATCGGGGCGGCCATGGCGGCAGAATTGGGCACTATGCGCGTCACGGAACAGGTCGATGCCCTGGAAACCCTGTCGACCAACCCGATGAAATATCTGATTGTGCCGCGCCTTCTGGCCGGGGTGACAATGCTGCCCTTCCTGGTGCTGATCGGCGATATCATGGGGATTTTCGGCGGCTATGTCGTCAGCGTGTTCAAGCTGGGCTTTAATGAACAGACCTATCTGATCAACACCTGGAACTTTATTGAGGCGCAGGACGTTATCTCCGGCCTGGTTAAGGCGGCCGTGTTCGGGTTTCTGGTGGCGCTGATGGGCTGTTATCATGGCTTTAACAGCCGCGGCGGGGCTCAGGGCGTCGGGGCGGCGACAACCAATGCTGTGGTCAGCGCCTCGATCCTGATCCTGATCGCGAATTACCTGATTACGGAGATGTTCTTCGCACAATGACCCAGGCCCCAGAAACCACCCCAAAGATCCGATTGACCGATGTGCATAAAAGCTTTGGGCAGAAGCGCATTCTGCAGGGATTCACGCTGGATGTGATGCCCCAGGAATCGGTTGTGATCATTGGCGGGTCCGGGACGGGAAAGTCGGTCATGCTGAAATGCATCCTGGGCCTGATGGAGCCGGAACAGGGGGAAATAGAAATCGATGGCCAGCCCGTCACCCATCTGTCCAAAGGGGACCGGGAAAAGGTCAATGCCAGGATTGGCATGCTGTTCCAGAATGCCGCCCTGTTTGACAGCCTGCCGGTCTGGGAGAATGTCGCTTTCGGCCTGATCCAGGGTAAAGGCATGCGGCGCGGACCGGCGAAAGAGGTTGCGATTGAAAAGCTGGCCCAGGTTGGCCTTACCGCCGATGTCGGGGCCCTGTCCCCGGCGGAACTGTCTGGCGGGATGCGCAAACGTGTCGGGCTGGCGCGCGCCATTGCCGGTGACCCCGATATCATCTTCTTTGACGAGCCGACGACGGGCCTGGACCCGATCATGGGCCATGTGATTGACGAACTGATCGTAAAATGTGTGAAACAGGTCGGCGCGACGGCAATCACCATCACCCATGACATGGCCAGCGCCAGACGCATCGCCGACCGCATGGCGATGCTGTATCAGGGCAAGGTGATCTGGGACGGCCCGGTCGCGAATATCGACCATTCTGGCAATCCCTATGTCGATCAATTCATCACCGGCAGCGCCGAAGGTCCGATCAAGATGGAACTGCGAAAACTATAGCCATGGCAGCGATGCACAAAGCGAACGATGTCGCCCTCTACCGTGCTCCCGGAGGTAATCCGGCGTCCATCACGGCTCGTGGCATTTTGTGCGATTGGCCGAGGCGTCGCGCCTGCGCGGAGATGCCAACAAGAGTTGAAGAGTTGATCCCTCTCCCCTTAAAGGGGGGAGCCTCATATC
>Ga0208032_1000305_pt1 | contig 32027 bp, 24 predicted proteins | sample MalvirAntarct_66_FD_184254 | JGI IMG/M metagenome (GOLD analysis project Ga0208032, IMG submission 184254) | Marine viral communities from the Global Malaspina Expedition - Malaspina viral metaG Antarct_66 (SPAdes) (version 2) | ecosystem: Environmental > Aquatic > Marine > Oceanic | place: West... | reverse complement strand
TCAATGTATTGATAATATTTTTATGTCGAACTCACGTTATTTAAGGTGCTTTTTTTGTATCACTGAATTTATTTTTTTGTGTTTAAGTTAATATTGGTTAGTATTTGAAAACTTATTCATGTTGAATAGCAAAAGCTAAGAAAGGAGTGGAAAGTAGTATTTTTTGGCAAACGGAAAAAGGATACCTCAGTTCTTCCATAAAAATTAAAAAAACAATTTCTTTTTAAGAATGGAAAACATATCTTTGCAGCCTTAAAAACAAAGCGGTATGTCGCACTGTTTTTATTTTAAAGATAACAGTAAAACGTAAATACTCAAGTAATGTCTAAAGTTACAGGTAAAGTTTCCCAAATCATCGGCCCGGTAGTTGATGTTGAATTTCAGTCCGGAGCGGACCTTCCCAAGATTTATGATTCTTTGGAAATCATTAATAAAGATGGTTCCAAGTTGATTTTGGAAGTACAGTCCCATGTAGGTGAAAATACGGTTAGGACTATTTCTATGGATTCTACAGATGGATTAAGTAGGGGAGTTGCCGTTGAAGCAACAGGAAGCGCAATCCAGATGCCAATAGGTGACGATGTATATGGTCGTCTATTCAATGTAATTGGAGATGCGATTGATGGTCTTGGGGATTTGCCCAAAGCTGGTAAAGACGGTCTTCCAATTCACAGGGATGCTCCTAAATTTGAGGATTTATCTACTTCTACGGAAGTATTGTTTACTGGAATTAAAGTAATCGATTTGATAGAGCCTTATGCAAAAGGTGGTAAGATTGGTTTATTTGGTGGTGCGGGTGTTGGTAAAACGGTACTTATCCAAGAATTGATCAACAACATTGCAAAAGGACATGGTGGACTTTCTGTATTCGCAGGAGTTGGGGAACGTACCCGTGAAGGGAACGATTTGCTTCGCGAGATGTTGGAGTCCGGTATTATAAAATACGGGGATGATTTCTTGCATTCTATGGAAGAAGGCGGATGGGATTTATCCAAAGTAGATAAAAAAGTAATGAAGGACTCCAAAGCGACATTCGTTTTTGGACAAATGAACGAACCTCCTGGAGCACGTGCACGTGTGGCCTTGTCTGGTTTGACAATTGCAGAATATTTCCGTGATGGTGCAGGTGAAGGCCAAGGAAAGGATGTTCTATTCTTCGTAGATAATATATTCCGTTTTACGCAAGCAGGTTCCGAGGTATCGGCCCTTTTGGGACGTATGCCGTCAGCGGTAGGTTACCAACCAACTTTGGCAACAGAAATGGGTGCCATGCAGGAGCGTATTACATCAACCAAAAGAGGTTCCATTACTTCCGTACAGGCGGTATACGTACCTGCGGATGATTTAACGGATCCAGCTCCGGCAACAACCTTTGCCCACTTGGATGCTACTACCGTATTGTCACGTAAAATTGCGGAGTTGGGTATTTATCCAGCGGTGGATCCTTTGGATTCAACTTCAAGGATTTTGACCGCCGAAATTTTAGGGAAAGATCATTACGCCTGTGCCCAAAGGGTAAAGGAGTTATTGCAACGTTATAAAGAACTTCAGGATATTATTGCCATCTTGGGGATGGAAGAATTGTCCGAAGAGGATAAATTGGCCGTAGGTAGGGCAAGACGTGTACAACGTTTCCTTTCCCAGCCATTCCACGTAGCGGAGCAATTTACAGGTATCCCAGGGGTATTGGTAGATATTAAGGAAACTATTAAAGGATTTAATATGATTATGGATGGCGAGTTGGATCATCTTCCAGAATCTGCTTTTAACCTTAAAGGTACCATAGAAGAGGCTATTGAAGCTGGAGAGAAAATGCTTGCTGAAGCGTAAATGAGTAGGCAGTAATCAGTTAACAATTGGCATGATACCATTGAATACTGAGTGCTGAATACTGAATACCGATAAAAATATGTATCTAGAAATTGTATCACCAGAGGCTACTTTGTTTGCCGGAGAAGTTACTGCAGTAACGGTTCCTGGAATTGATGGTGAATTTCAAATGTTGAACAACCACGCCCCTATCGTTTCCCTGCTACAAGAAGGAAAGGTAAGGATAAAGGGTAATGTAGTACTGGACGAAGTTTATGGGGACAAATTTTCCAAAGCTTCCAATGGCGACACCATCCTTGCAATTAGCAGTGGTACTGTTGAAATGAAGAACAATAAAGTAATAGTACTGGCAGATTAACATAGTTTAATGCCAAAAATAAATTAAGCAAAAGCTGTACGTTTCGTATGGCTTTTGTCGTTTTATGGCCTATGGACAAGAGTAAGATCATAATTTCTGAGGGAGTAAGGCCCTTATGGCAGACCGTGATAGCTTCCGTTTTCTATACCTTGGCCATTATTTTGCTGGCCATGTTCTTTTTTGGGTACGAAATTGTCCCATCGGACGGAAGGGATGACAGCCGGAATTTTGGTGTATTTTATATTGCCACAGTTTGTATGGCCCAGGGAATTATATTTTCAAATATAAAGAGTATTTTCTTCGATCTTGAAAATCAGAAATACAAGGAAGAGTATCGTGTGGGACCTATAGGTCTGGGCAGATGGAAAACATTGCCCAAAATAGAATATGTATCCGTTTTTAGACAATTAAAGGAAAATAAGTCTTATACCTATGAGGTAAATTTGTGGACAAAGGGCAACAGAAGCTTTACCATTTATGAGGGGCTGGATCTGGGAACCACATTTGCTATGGGGAAATCTACGGCCAAGACCTTGAACGTTGAGTTGTTTGATGCAACAGAGCCCAATGATTTTAAGTGGGTAAATCTTTAGATTTCGGTATTTGCAACTTTTGTAGATTTGGGTTGTGTTGTGATTTCTAAATTTTATTATATGTGTTCTCTCCAATAAACATGCAATTTTATAAGTGATACCTTTTGGTCTTTTGAAATGCGTTAGGGACCGCGGCGGCATCCCCGCAGCAACGCCAGGGATATAGCCTAGGGCCCGCCCGACGAAGGAGGGAACGCCCAAAAAATACATTAGGCAATGTTAGGTTATTTGGTTTATATAGGCAAAGCCCATGGGGTTAATTCGTTTTTTTTCCGTGGTGTATGGCAATTTCCTCATCACTAAGGCGGAGAAATCTTGCTGCATTGTTATAAAGAATGTCCCTTTTTTGTTGGGTATCCAGAAAATCAGCTGTGTTAATGGCTTCTAGGCCAACCTCTATAGTTTCGGGCCAATTCATTTGGTCCGATCCAAACATTACCCTTTTTCCAAAACCTGCATCAAAAATACGTCTAAGATATTCGTGAAAGGCTTTCCTGGGAATAGCGAAACAAATTACCCCTACATCAACATAAACCTGCGGATGGGTCCAAAGCACGGCCAAAAGATCATCTATCATAGGATACCCTGCGTGCATTAAATAGATTCTTAGTTTCGGATGGCGCATTAGCAGTTCTTCTACCACTAAGGGACTGTGTAGTTTGGCCCTGTAATTCCCAACTCCCGGTAGGTAGGCCGCACCGGGAGGTCCAGTGCCAACATGAATTCCTACCGGAATATCCAATTCTTCGGCTATTTGCGCATAGGGTTCAAATCTTGGATCACTGGGAGAAACGCCATTGTACTGTATGGCCACCTCCCCAAATACTTTATATTTTCCAGACGACAGGAATTCCCGTACTTTTTCTGGAGTCTTATCGGCCATAAAAAAATTGAAATGTAAGCTAGGAATTATACGGTCACCGCCACTAGCCATATAATCATCTATCAGGGCTCCGCTGGTTACTCCATAAATATTGTTTTTTTCTAATATCTCCAAGGTATTGTCCATAACTTCTTTATCGGTAACAGGACCCCACACTGCATTTTCGCATTCGGGATTTTTAAGATATTGATTGAAGCCCTCTGCCCAGGATTTTGCAGGGTCATGAACGGGCATTTCTTCCGGAGGCGCACAGATGGCAGTAGGCGGCGGTCCGTTAAGTGCAGCAGGGAGGGCATGCAAGTGCATATCTATTATAGGGAGTTTGTTCTGGGCAAAACCTGTAATAGCAAAAAGCACAACAGGTAAAAGAATCGTAATCCTCATTTCCAATTGCTTTAGAATTCAACACAACAATGGGGGTATAAAGGTAATTTATGCCGGCCGGGAAGAGGGTGTAGGGTATACGAACCTAATTTTCAATAAGATACAACTTTTTTTCGATTTTGTTTTCTGATATCGCTTTTCAAGAAAATTATTTTTTAAGTTGGATGGTGCGTTGCGATTTTGAACTTTGAACGGCAGCCTCCAAGATTTCCATGGTAATCATATTGTTTTCCAAAGTATAGGGGTCGTACCTGTCCAAGGTAGTTTCTCCTCTAATCACGGAAGCGAACAGGGCGAAGGGTTCGTCATAAGGGGTATCCCTTTCCCCTAGTTTAAAAGTTTCCTCATCATAACCACTGTATCCTTCCGAAATCCGTAATCGCAGGTCATGTCTGTTATCGGCATATATTGCTCCTTTTTCTCCATAGATCTCCATATCCTTACGGCCAATAGGCCAGTTCCATGAAGGCTCCAGAATAGCCATGGCACTATCATAGGTAAGTATTATGGTGGCATCATCGTCGACCTTGGGGTTGTTCTCTGGCTGTAGCTGTTGGGTTACTGCGGTAACCGAGTTGGGCCTTTTGCCTTGTTGTATCCAGGTCATAAGGTTGGCTCCGTAGCACCCAAAGTCCATAATGGCACCACCTCCATTGAGTTTGGGATCGGTCAGGAAATTTAAAAATTCGGGGCTTACCCCAATTTTTTTCGGCCCCTTGTGTCCGTCCCTTACTATAACCTTTCTAAGAGCGCCTATAGTGCCCTTATGGAGCAGTTCATAGGCCTTTACATTGGTGGGATACCAAGAGGTTTCATAATTGGTGAGAAGATGAATTTTATGTTTTTTGGCAAGGGCCTCCATCTTTTTGGCGTGATCCAAGCTAACGGCCAAGGGTTTTTCTACCATTACATGGATGCCTTTGGGAGCGCAGGCTTCCACAATGGCAAGGTGGTCGTAAATGTTACCGAAGCCGGCTACAGCCTCGGGCTTAACCGCAGCGATCATTTCCTCCATGGTATTAAATACCATTTCCATGGGAAAGCCGTGCTTTTCCGATAAACGCTGGGCCAGATTTCGATCGGTTTCTACAATACCCACCATAATGATATCCTCATTGGCTTCCCTATTTAATATCCAGCCAACATGCCCATGGGTAAGGCCAACCACTCCCAATTTTATTGGTTCTTTTTGGGCCAAAGCGCTCGCAAGCGTCAATAGAATGAAACAAAGGGATAGTGTAGCGTATTTTTTCATGTTTATAAATTACTTAATGACCACGGTAAATGTGTTTACCGTGGTCCTTGAAAGATACTACATTTTTAAATGCAAAACATTTAACTAACCGGAGTTAACTGACCTATAATTACCTCTACTACGGCGCCTTCGGTAGCCTTTCTGTGTGCTGCTATATGTGCACTGTTGTTATGTTGTTGCCAATGATCATAACTGCTCCAATTTTCATAGAAGAAAAAACGATCAGGGTTTTCATTGTCCTGGTGCAGATCATAGTTTAGGCAGCCTTCCTCCTTAAGGGTAGGAGGTATAAGTTTTAATAGGGCTTGCTTTACAAATTCGCGTTTTTCGGTTTTTGCCAAAATACTGGCGGTGATGGTCAATTGCTTGTTGCTCATTTTTAATGTGAATTTTATTCTTTAAATATATGGAACTTATGGGCCATTGGGAAAGTCATTCTATATTCTTTGTTATTTATCGTTGGAATTATGGACAAGACCTTTAGGCCATTACTTTCCATATTTCTTTGGGAAATAATATTTTTGCAAATAATCTAGCCTAAAATGCCCCTTTTGCATTATTTTCTGTAGCATTTAAATTCTGACCGGGCATTTCTCCCCTAACATTGTGAAACTCCGTTTTTATTAATCCGGCTTCTTTAAGATACCAGTCCTTGGTTAGGTTTTTGGGGATATTATCTCCAGTTTCCGTCATCCACTCGCTTAAAATATTTCTCATGCTTTTTAGTGTTTCCGCGTACTCGGGTAGCGAGGCCACATTGAGCAATTGTAGGGGGTCCCTACTGTAATCATAAAGTTCTTCATGGGGTCTGGGTACCATAAACACATCTGCCTGTATGGCAGAAAGTTGTCCTTGGTCTTTTAAGATTTCCAATTCCTTAAATGACGGACTGCCCACGGCATCCAACGGTCCGTTTTGTGGTTGCATGGGTCTCGAATTTAATATATACATATAATTTTTGTTCCTGACCATACGCTCGTGAGCTTCATAGTCGTGCCAATTGTGCTCGGCAAAAAGATAATTGCGGAAAGGGAGGTCTGGTTCGGTTAGAAGTCGGTCGAAACTATGGCCCTGAAAATGGTCGGGGCTATCAATGCCCGCAAGTGTCAATATTGTGGGGGCGATATCCACGGCACTTATTAGGCTTTTACTCGAGGTATTTTTATTTTTTATTCCGTTGGGCCAATGCATAACAAATGGGGTTTTCATACCACGGTCATTGACCCTTGTCTTACTATGGGGAAATGGCCGTCCATTATCGGACATGATAATTATTAAGGTATTGTCCAGCTCCTTTTGTGATTTCAGTTCCTTGACCACCTCTCCAATATAGAAATCAAACCTTGAAATTTCGTCATAGTATTTGGCCAAATCGGCTTTTGTTTCGTCTCCATTGGATAAATAGAATGGGGGTTCCAATTGGTTGGGTTGGTGTGTTCCCGAAAATTTGTTGGGTCCCCAATCCCGGTGGGCATCATAGGATGCGAACCACATAAAAAAGGGTTTGGTTTTTGGTCTTTCCTTTAGGGAGCTTACCCAGCTTTCTTCACCCCCATCCCCATTCTCATTGCGATGCTCAAACATCATATCAAATCCATGTCTGGCATAGGGGCCCATATGAAACTTTCCTGCCATAACCGAATAATAGTTGTTGTTCCTCAATAACTCAGGAAAGGATACCATGTTCAAGGGAGGCGTGGTATGTAATTCGGCAGCTCCGGTATTATGTGGGTATCTCCCCGTAATTATGGAATTTCGGCTGGGACTGCACGAGCTTGCCGTTAAATAAAAATTATCAAACTTTAATCCGTCTCTGGCCAGTTGATCAATATTGGGGGTTTTGACCTGTGTGTTCCCGTAACAACCAAGGTCGTCCCAGCTAACATCATCAGCTATAAAAACTATAATGTTCAGTTTTTCTTTTTGTGCATAGGCTGTACTGCTAACGGATAGAAGTAAGAGAAAAGGAATAAAAAAATGGTTCATATATTTTTAGGTTGACATAAACATATTATTGGCAGGTATTCCATAATTATTATAGGTAGGAGACTTAAAAATATATAAAAACTATTAAGTAAGGAATATTCTTTTTTGCCTATGGGTTGTCGCATTTCCCTTATGCGTTATTGTTGGGCCGTTAAATGGGAATTTTTAAGTGTTCCCATTAAGCGTGTGCCAAGGTTGTCAATGTTCATACTGTTTTTATGTGCGGCTGAAATATTCGAGAGAATAATTACGCCATTTTTGTTCGCTATATCAAGAACCATATTGGATCTATAACCCCCAGTTCCACCGTTATGCATAATCCATTCCTCTTCTATTTTCTTTTGAATGAACCAGCCCAATCCCATATCGGCTTTATTGGCCTGTATGTTAAAGGTAGGTTTTCTGGTCAATGCCAATATTTGGTCGGAATCATTGAATTGTGCTAGGGCAAATCTGGACAGGTCGGTTACAGATGATAAAATTCCTCCGGCGCCCACCAAAACATTCAAATCCCAATTTGGGGTTTCATTGCCCTGGGCATCCAGTCCCTTGACCAACTGGTTTGAAATAAACCTTCGATTGGAGGTAGTGCCTGTCATGTTGTACTTCGTTAAAATTTTGGTCTGAAGCAGGTTTTCATAGGAGGTGCTATCTATTTCACTTAGTACATACCCTAGCAATCCTACTCCCAGGTTGGAATATTCGGATTTTTCCCCTGGATTTTGGTTCAGTTGAAGGTCTTGGGTCAAATATTGTTTCAATTTTAGATCATCGTAGTCCTTATATGGATTCTCCAGGTCCACCGAATCCAATAGAAGGTTGGTAGGCAGTCTTGGAAGTCCTGAGGTATGATTGGATAACTGTTTGAAGGTTATTTTCACACCACCTTTAAGGGGCCATTCCAAATAATCGTTGATGTTATCATCCAGGCCAAGTTGATTGTTCACTACCATGTCTGCCAATAGGGTAGCTGTAAATACTTTGGAAATAGAACCAATTTCAAAAACATTGTCGTGGTTGTCAATAGTTAAAATGGTATCATTTACACGTTTAATTCCATAAAATTTGGTAGTACCATTGTGTATAATGGCGATTGCCAACTGTGTGTTATTGGGGAAGTCTTTGGTCTCCGCAAAAATATTTTGGGACTGGACTTCCGTGATGTTTGGAGCGTAATCTTTTTGACCGTTAAAAGCTACTTTGGCTTTGTTGCACCCACTAATTAGTAATAGCAATACAATGGGAAGATATTTTTTCATGGGTATTATGATCAATTATATTTATTTTAATCAGAGGCCAAGACTCTAAAGTGTAAGGCACTATTCAATTTTTTTTAAAGTGGTGAAATAGACCCAGAGGATAAAAATTATCTGTAGTGGCACTCGGAACCACAAATAATCAATGCCGCTACCATTCAGTTCCCCGGTCTGATAGTTTATATTTTCCACGGCCGCTTTAATATTGGCCGGAAGTATGAGGATAAAAAACAGCATTAGCAAACATGCCGTAGGGGTCTTCAATCTTGGAATAAGCAATCCAATGGCAAATAGAATTTCCATGACTCCAGTAAAATAGACCATTTCCTTTTTTAGGGGGATAAATTCTGGCATCATGGCGGCCATACCTTCGGTAAACATAAAATGTCCCAAAGAGGTAAACAGCAACATAGCGGCCATGGCGATTTGTCCGGCCAATTGCCATTTTATTTGCTTCCGCCTAAAATATATAACGAGCAAGACTATTAAAAATGAGGCTAGCAGGACTATTAGAGGTTTCATTTTTATGGGATGGTGTTGGTGGTAAAGTTTAAGTCCATTGCCTACATATTAGAATTGACCATTGGCTAAATCAAACATGTTGGTCTATCAAAATCTGGTTGCCATCGGGATCGGTCAGCATAATACTTGCCGGTCCGGTCGATTTTTCATCTGCCTCCTGCTCCAATTTTAGATTTTTACTTTTTAGATGGGCCTGAATTTTTCTAACATCGTCAAAAGAGGGTAGCGCTGTGGCGTTCTCGTCCCAGCCTGGATTAAAGGTAAGGATGTTGTTAGGAAACATGCCTTGAAATAGCCCCACCAAGGCATTTCCATTTTTCATGATCAGATAATTCATGGTGATATCCCCTGCGAAAACGGAGAATCCGAGTTTTTCATAAAATGCTTTGGAATTGTTAAGATTTTTAACATTAAGACTAATTGAAAAGGCACCTAGTTTCATATTTTTTTAGTTTTTATGGATAATATCTTCTTCAATAAAAGGCTTGGGGACGGCCTATAGGGGAGTGGCTATACCACTAATATAGGCAATAAATGGGATTTATGGTATGCATACTCGCCCTAAGGAGATTGGAGGCTCTCAAGAGCTTGTCAAAAGGTTGCTCCCTCAAATTATTATGAGGACATTTAACATCCTGCAATTTTTTTTAACATAAAATTGTAGTATCTTAACAAAAGTTTAATAAATTTTATACATTTGCTAAGTAAGCGTTTTTTCTACGGTTATTATTTATTGAATTAAAATCGAAGTTGGAGTGGCATGGCTTTAATTTTAATATTCATTATTGGAGTAATAGGATTTCCACAGACATTTATCGAATAATGCCTTGTTTTAAAGGTTAAAGGACATTTTGTTTTGGGAGCTTTTATGCGCCAAATTTGAAATAATTAATAATGATAATTTTATTGAATCGCTTTTAACTAACTAACTAAACAATTAATATTATGGAGAAAAAAACCTTGTTTTCTGTTCAAACGGAAATCATTCAAAGAGGGAAGCTCAAAAGAAAGCTTTTGGTTTTGATGTTTGCCATGGCGCTGAGCAGTGTGCAGGCATTTGCAAACCTTAGGACCGAGCCAATTAATTTGGCTGAGGTACAACAAACTATTTCAGGGGTGGTATCCGATGCTAACGGACCATTGCCTGGGGCCAGTGTTGTGGTAAAAGGCACAACCAATGGTACCCAAACCGATTTTGACGGTAACTATACCCTCTCGGGTGTTGCCAACAATGCAGTGTTGATATTTAGCTACATTGGTTTTAAAACCCAGGAAGTAGCTGTTAATGGTCAATCTACAATAAGTGTTACCTTGGAAGAGGATGCAAGTCAGTTGGAGGAAGTAGTTGTCGTTGGTTATGGTACCCAGAAAAAGGCAACTTTAACTGGATCTGTAGCTACGGTAGGTGGGGAAGCACTGGAAAAATCTTCATCCCCCAACTTGGGAACGGCACTTGCCGGTAAGGTTGCCGGTCTGTACATTGATACTGGAAATGCCGCTCCGGGAGCGGAAAATACTGGTATAAGGGTGCGTGGTACCAATACCTTTAATAACTCTTCGGCCTTGGTGGTTATTGATGGTATCCCAGATAGGGCAGGAGGTATTACTAGGATCAACCCTGCCGATATAGAAAGCATCTCGGTACTTAAGGATGCCTCTGCGGCCATTTATGGGGCAAGGGCAGCCAATGGGGTAATCTTGGTAACTACCAAACGCGGAAAAGTGGGTGCGCCGGAAGTAAAAATTACCACTAATTATGGTTTGCAAAGTTTCACCACTACTCCTGATATGTTAACGGGTGCGGAATATATGGATTTGGTAAACGTACTTAATGTGTATAAATTACCCGTAGGGGAATGGAATGCTGCCCATGCCGGCAGAGGGGCTCCTTATACTAGATCGGACAATGGCGAAGTAGTGAATCCTACCTTTACCAATGATCGGATCCAGCAGACGATCGCAGGAAACGACCCATGGTTGTATCCGGATACCGATTGGATGAAGGAGGTAACTACAAGGGGAGCGCCTATTCAGCGTCAGAACCTACAGGTTTCTGGAGGTACGGAGCACGTTAAATATCTTGCCTCCTTAGGCCACTTGAGACAGGATGTGAACTTTAAAAATGCCCCAAAAGGGTATACACAGTACGATCTTAGGTTGAATCTAGACGCAAAGATAAATGATCATTTAAGTATGAATGTGGGTCTTTATTCAAGACAGGAGGAGAATTATACAGCTACCAATTCACCAGGGAATGTTTTCAACGATTTGGTAAGACAATATCCTTGGTTCCCGGCTTTCTGGCCAACGGGAGAATATGGACCAGATATCGAAAATGGGAATAACCCTGCAATAAGGGTTACGGATGGTCCTGGTTATGTAGACAACAGTACCAATTACGTACAGAGTAATATTGGGGTCACTTTTGAAGTTCCTGGAGTGGAAGGCCTACAGTTAATGAGTACCATTTCTTATGATAAAATGAATTATAATTATAAGTTATGGAATCGTCCATGGACGCTTTATACCTGGGATGGTGTAAACAGAAATTCCTCGGGTCTAACGGCCGCCCAGCGTGGTCCAGGTGATCCCAGTTTAAATCAACAACATACTACTTTAACAGATTTTACAGCTTCTTTGAACGCTTCCTATGAATTGGATTTAGGAGACCATTACTTTAAATTACTTGGTGGGGTTACCCGTGAGGAATCGGAACAAAGTTTTTTTGGGGCCTTTAGGAGGTTTTTCCTTTCCAGTGACCTTGCACAATTGGACCTAGGGGGTAATGAGGGGCAAAATAGCTTTGGAAATGGTTATGAGACTGCCCGTTTAAACTATTATGGACGTCTAAATTATACCTACAAGGATAAGTATTTAATTGAGGGTCTGTTTAGATATGACGGTTCTTACCTATTCCCTAAAAATAATAGGTTTGGATTTTTCCCTGGTGTATCTGCAGGTTGGGTAGTATCGGAAGAGCCCTTCTTTCAAAAGGCACTGCCTTTTATTAATTTCTTTAAGTTAAGAGGATCTTGGGGACAGTTGGGTAATGATAATGTGGAACCTTTTCAGTATATTGCAACATATGAATTGTCGGCTACAGGTTTAGGTCCTGTTTATACTACGGCTTATGAGAGTAAAGTGGCAAACCCCGATATTTCTTGGGAAACTGCCACCTCAAGAAACGCTGGTTTCGATTTGAGAACGTGGAACAGCAAATTAACACTTGGTCTGGATGTCTACAAAAATTCAAGATCGGATATTTTGACTACTCCTTTAAAAACATTGCCGGAATATAGTGGTATTGCAGCACCGGCGATAAACATAGGGGAATTTGAAAACTCGGGTTACGAGATTACTATGGGTCTTAACGGGGCCAATGATTCCGGTTTCAGTTATAACCTAACGTTTAACTTTAGTGATTCCAACAACAAATTGGTATTCTTTGATGAGCCCGATTTGGCTGATAGACCTTGGCAACGTGAAACTGGCGGGGAGATAGGAAGACCTCTTCTTTATAAGTACGATGGGGTTTTTCGTACCCAGGCTGAAATTGATGCCGAAACCTTGGATTACAGTGGGGTAACCCCTCTGTTAAAGCCTGGTGATGCTAGAGTTCAGGATATTAGTGGTGATGGAAAGATTGGACCGGAGGACAAGACCCGAGTTGGGGGGAGTGCCTTTGCCGATACCCAGTTTGGATGGAATACTGCCATTAATTACAAGAACTTGGACTTTAATATGTATTGGACAGGTTCGGCTGGCGGATATAATACCTATGAGTGGAGTTTTATGTCTGGAACCCTAGCCAACGTGCAACGTGATGTCCGTGATCGTGCCTGGTCTTTGGACAATCCAGATGCCTATGGTCCTAGATTGGCGGATCGTGGGGATCAATGGTATTCTGGACAAACGGATGCCTATCTTATAACCAGGGATTTTTTCCGGTTAAAAACCTTGGAATTTGGCTATAGTGTGGATGAGGATTTAATAAGTCAATTTGGAATTAAAAGTTTGCGAATTTCAGTGTCGGGAACTAACTTGATTACGATTACCGACTTTCCATTTGATCCAGAGGTGACGCAAAACGGGGTCAATGTGGGGAATACTAGAGACGCCACTGGAGGAGCTGTCAATAATGGTGGTGCGTACCCCATGTTGAGAACTATTATGACCGGATTGCAATTAACGTTTTAAAAAAATATAAAGATGAAGAAGAACATTTTAAAAATTACAGCCTTGTTGGCCTTCGGATTTCTTTTTGTGGGATGTAACGAGGATTTCTTGGAAACTACCCCGCTTAGTGAAGTGGCGGATGCGAATGTATGGTCGGATCAAAAACTTGCCGAGGCGGCCGTTTTGGATCTGTATCAAGGGACATGGGCGGGAACCCTTACCCGTGAGGAGACTACGGATGCCTTTACGGATCAGGCCGTTTTTACACACCCAGGTAGGGGAGTGGATGGTTATACGGAAGGTAAGATGAACCCTGCAGGTAACTTTATGGACATGCAATGGTTTAGTTGGCCAGAATTATACCCATTTATTAGAAGTGCCAATAATGCTATCCAAAAACTTACCCTTAATGAGGCAGGGATGGAAGCGAGCTTAGTGAATCGTTTGCTAGGAGAAGCTTATTTTATGAGAGGGTATTATTACACTCAGTTGATGAGACAATTCGGAGGTGTGGTTTTAACATTGGAGCCTTTGACCTTGGATAGTGAAGCCAGTAATCCTAGAGCCACTTTTGCGGAAACGGTTAATCAAATTTTATCGGATTTGGACCGAGCAATAGATTTATTGGAGGAGGCACCAAGAGATCCTGCAAGGGCAGATAAGATTACAGCTTTGGCCATGAAGTCCAGAGTACTGACCCATGTAGCAAGTGATTTGTACGAGCCATCCAAAAATTCAGGGGTTTCTACCATAGCTTCCTATAGCAATCCTGAATTGATAGGATGGACAAGTGGTTCCCAATTGCAACGGTGGGAAGCTGCTAAAGTAGCGTCCAAGGCCTTATTGGATGCCACTACAGGATATAAATTGGATTATACATCACCAGCTTCACATGATGAGGCAATTCAAAATTATGAGGATATATGGCTTCAGGGAGATCAGAACCAAGATTTTATTTGGGGAAGATTGGTAGAGGAATTCGGATTTGGTTCCAGGACCTATCCCGGTGGTAATGAATGGTCTCAAGGGCCTGGGATGGTGGCATTGTACCATGGGCCCAACGGCTATCACGAATGGGCAGGAACAACACCTACAGAAGCCTTGGTTTCCAAATACGATTTTGCCGATGGCACTAAGTTCGATTGGGACAATCCTGCACATGCTGCAGCGCCCTATGACAATCGTGAGGCCCGCTTCTATTCTACCTTCCTATATGATGGAGGACCATGGAAGCCCAGAACGGATGATGTAGTGAAATTTGATAAATTCAATGAACTACAGACCGGTTATTATACCTTGTCCGATGGTACCATTATTAATGGTGTGGATACCCGTCAAGGTCCTGTTGAAGATTGGAACGGTTCCAGAACTGGTTATTATTTCAGGAAATTCGTGGATCCGAACCAACCGGCATCATGGCCCAATGACCTTCAGAAAGTAGATGCTCCATATATCAGATATACGGAGGTATTGTTAAACTATGTGGAGGCCAATATCAATCTAGGGGAAGAAGGGGAAGCTATAACTTGGTTGAACAAACTCCGGTTCAGAAATGGCCTGCCAGCGGTTACAGAATCTGGTGCGGCATTATTGGAACTCTATAAAAGGGAACGCGATAAGGAATTAGTAAATGAGGATGCTAGGCTCTTTGACATGAAACGATGGTTGGAAGGTCCGCAATCCTTGAATAAACAGGTACAGCAAATATTGATTCAGGCCACTCAAAAGCCGGGCACTACTGTAACGGATTATAGAAAGGATACTTCCCTCTTTGATTATGTCTATAGGCCTACAAACATTGTTTTTGAAAATAGAATTTGGCAGGATCATGTTTATTTTATGCCTATTAAACAGGAAGAGATCGATAAGGATCCTTCAATAATCCAGAATCCGGGTTATTAGTAATAATAAATATTAATTAACAATTATATTGAATAACCCTTAGCACTTATGTGCGGGGTTATTCTTATTTTAGGAATATTATGTCAATTCAGATTTATGATGAAGAAATTTATTTATTTTATTATTTTGGCACTGTTGGTAGTATCCTGTGAACCAAAGTCAACACAATTGTTTTCCAAATTGGACGCTGCCAAGACCGGTGTAGATTTTAAAAATAAACTTACAGAAACCCATAAGTATAACTATTTTACCTACCCTTACATGTATCTCGGCGGCGGCGTTTCAGTGGGTGATGTAAATAACGATGGACTAGAGGATATCTTTTTCACGGGTAATATGGTGGCCAATAAGCTGTATTTGAACAAGGGAAATCTTGAATTTGAGGATATTTCTGAAAGTGCAGGAATAAGTGGTGACGATCGTTGGTATTCCGGAACCACTTTTGTAGATATCAACCAGGATGGGTATTTGGATATCTATTGCTCCGTAGGCGGAAAAAATGGCCCCAATAATAATGTGTTGTACATTAATAATCAAGATAACACCTTTACCGAAAAGGCAGCGGAATACGGAATTGACTGTGATGGGATTAGTATGCAGTCTACCTTCTTTGACTATGACAAGGACGGAGATCTGGATTTATACGTCATTAATTATCCTCCTACAAGCTTTACAGCTCCGGTGGAATATTATCAATATATGCTGGACAATCATGAAATAAAAGATTCCGACAGACTTTATCGCAATGACAATGGAAAGTTTACAGATGTTACCGTGGAAGCGGGATTAAGTTCCTTTGGGCTTAGTTTGGGTGTTGTGGCATCGGATGTTAACAATGACGGCTATACGGATATCTTTGTATCCAACGATTTCAATGCCCCCGATTTTTTGTTTATCAATAACCAGGACGGAACTTTTACCAATCAGATCAATACTAGTTTACAACAAATCTCCTTCTTTGGAATGGGTGCTGATATTGCAGATTTTAATAATGATGGGTATATGGACATTTTTCAATTGGATATGTCCGCCGAGGATAACTTTAGATCCAAGGCCAATATGTCTTCCATGGATCCTGCTGCCTTTTATAAATCCGTTAATGTTGGTCTTCACCACCAATACATGCAGAATTCCCTTCAAATGAATAATGGTAATGAGGCAGGTGAGCTGCCCTTGTTCAGTAATGTGGCCAGATTGGCCGGGGTATCTTCCACGGATTGGAGTTGGGGCGGACTTATGGCCGATTTTGACAATGACGGATGGAAAGATCTATTTGTTACCAATGGCATCCGTAGGGATGTAAACAACAAGGATTTTTACGGTAAGTACAGGGAGTTTTTCAATAAAATGGAAAAAGATCCCAATTATAAAAATAAGGAAGAGGAGGTTGAGCTTTTAAAGTATCTGGAAGAATTACCTTCGGAGAAATTGAGCAACTATATATTCCACAATAATAAGGACTTAACTTTTACCAAGAAGACGGAGGAATGGGGTTTTCAGGAAAAAACTTTTTCCAATGGAGTGGCCTATTCTGATCTGGACAATGATGGGGATTTGGACTTGGTTATCAACAATTTGGAAGATACTGCCAGTATTTATCGCAATAATTCCTCTGGCAGCAATCAATTGACCTTGGATCTAAAGGGTCAAGGGAAGGTGCTGCCTAATGGAAGCAAGGTCTCTGTATATACAACTGATGGTCTGCAGGTTCAAGAGCACAACACGGTACGCGGGTATCTGTCATCCGTAACGCCTTTACTTCATTTTGGATTGGGGCAAGTTAAGCAGGTAGATAGTATAGTGGTTGCTTGGCCAAATGGGACAACTACCAAACTTGATCAAATCAAGGCCAATCAAAGGCTTACCATAAACTATGATGAGAACAATCTAGTAAGTAATGAGAAGTTCATGGCCAAGGCTAAAAAGCAATTTGAAACCACAAATACACCGGATTTATTTAAGCACAATGAGAACGTCTTTAACGATTTTGGGGTAGAGGTATTGCTGCCACATAAAAATTCTACCTTGGGACCAGCCCTTGCCACTGGGGATTTAAACGGGGATGGCTTGGACGATTATATTGTCGGGACATCTGTAGGGCAGCAGGCTGCTGTATATATACAAACCAATTTGGGCCAATTTGAAGAATTGGAAATTCCCGATCTAGCAAAGGACCAATATTACGAGGATCTTGGGATTGTAATTTTTGATGCAGACAATGATGGGGACAATGATTTTTATATTGCCAGTGGAGGTAACGAATTTAAGCCCAATTCCTTGGGGTATGAAGATCGCTTTTATGAGAACATAGGGAACAATAAATTTCAGCGCAACAAGGAGGCCATTCCGGATACCAAAATTAGTGGTCTTAATGTTTCTGTATCCGATTATGATAAGGATGGGGATTTGGACTTGTTTGTAGGTGGAAGATTGGTTCCCAAGAAATATCCATACCCTGCGGATTCCTATATATTGGAAAATGTAAGTACGCCAGAGGGAGTGAAATTCGTGGATGCTACCGAAAAAGTTCTTCCTGGGTTGAAGTCCTTGGGTCTGGTAACCTCTTCAAGTTGGATAGATTTTGATAATGATGGATGGGAAGACTTGGTAATTGTTGGGGAATGGATGCCCATAAAATTCTATAGGAATGTAAAAGGTGTTTTTGAAGATGTATCCGATCAACTGCTACAAGGCAATACTTCGGGCTGGTGGTTCTCGGTAGAAAAAGGGGATTTTGACAATGATGGAGATCAGGACTTGGTAGTAGGGAATTTGGGTAAAAATTATAAATATCAGGCCAGTTCCAAGTCGCCCTTTAAGGTGTATTTAAATGATTTTGACAGCAATGAAACTTCGGACATAGTACTGAGCTATAAGAAAGGGGAAACGGAATTCCCGGTGAGGGGAAGGCAATGCTCTTCCCAACAAATGCCGGCAATAAAGGTGAAGTTCCAGGATTATAACTCCTTCGCAAGCGCTACCTTAAATCAGATTTACACGGACAAATTATTGGAGGAGTCCTTGAGCTATGAGATTAATTCTTTTGCCAGTATTTATCTGGAGAACAATAATGGGGTGTTTACCGCAAGGCCATTGCCCCAATTGGCGCAGATTTCAAGTATCAACAAATTCGTGGTAGACGACTTCAACAAGGACGGAAACTTGGATGTGGTCTTGGCAGGTAATTTGTATAATGCCGAAGTGGAAACGCCTAGGGGCGATGCTAGTTTTGGACTCTACCTTCAAGGGGATGGCAGTGGAAATTTTATGGCCAAGACCATGATGGAGTCCGGTTTAAAAATTGTGGGCGATGTTCGCGGCATGGAGCTATTAACCGTAAATGGACAAAAGCATTTGCTGGTGGCCAAAAATGATGATTTCCTGCAAATGATCAAGGTGAATTAGTCAAATGATATTATCGATAGGCCCAACACTAAAATGTTGGGTCTATTTCAATATAGAAAAGTAAAGGGCAGGGGTTTTATATGGCTATAATCAATAGAAAGTTCTTTAGGAATTACATAATGGTTATTATGCTATTGGGGCTAACTACTTTGGTGTTCCATTGTAAAAATGGAACAAAGGAATCGGAATATTTCAATCCCCAAGTCCTGGCAACCCATGGAAACGGGGAATATTTTGTAGGTTCCAAAACCTGCATGGAATGCCACAGGGATATTTATAACGCTCATTTGAATACGGCACATTTTAATAGTGGGGCCATAGCGGATTCATCCAATATTAAGGGAAGTTTCAAGGAGGGTACAAATATATTGGACTTAAAGGCGGTGGAGTTTCAAATGTTGAAGAATGGGGAATATTTTTATCAACATACCAAGATAAAGAATAGGAGCACCGAAATTGCGCCTTCAAAATTCGATATTGTTGTTGGATCCGGAGTTAGGGGGCAGTCGTACCTCACCTGGGATAATGACGAATTATATCAATTGCAAGCTTCCTATTATACTCCTACGGACAGTTGGGTGAACAGTCCGGGATATCCCAGCTATTACGATGAGCCAAGACCCATAAGGGATGCCTGTCTTAAATGCCATATCACCTTTGCTAAAAGTGTAGAACCGTCACCCAAAGGAAATCGGTTTGACAAATCTCAAATGATTTACGGGATAGATTGTGAGCGTTGCCACGGCCCGTCTGCCAAGCATGTAGTATTTCATAGGGAGAATCCCGAGGCTTTGGAGGCCAAATTTACCCTAAAAATAGAGGACTTAAACCGCCAACAGCGCTTGGATCTATGTGCCCAATGCCATTCAGGACCAAGAAGCATTGTCTTGAAAGGAAATTCTTTTTCTTATTTTCCGGGGGAGGACCTGAACCAGTATTCCAAAAATGTGGACAACAGTAACCCAGATCAAAAGTTGGACGTTCATGGCAATCAATACGGCCTTCTTACCAGTAGTGAATGTTTTAAACAAACGGCAACTATGGATTGCAGCACCTGCCATGACCCCCATAGGAAAGAAAGGGGGAATACCGATTATTTTAATAGTAAATGCATAAGCTGCCATACAGAAGGGGAAACGGTCTGTTCCAATACATTGATGGACAAGCATATAAGGGCCGATAATTGTATTACCTGCCATATGCCCACCACCCCTTCCCAGGCCATGATGGTGCAGTTGGACCGAGATAGTTTGGAAACCTCCTTTAATATCAGGACCCATTTAATAGCTATCTATGATAAGGAGTTGTGGCGGGATTAAGGATTGGCCTATACACCATAGGAGTCTCAATATGTCAAATAATAAGCTAATAAAATTTATTAATTGTAGACGACCTAATAGAAACACAATTGTTTCCAAATAGGCACTTATGCAAACCTTTGCATAATTAATACAGACCTATCTTTATATTTACATTATATTTAAATATCTATTACTATATTTATCAATACTATATTGCCTTTTGTTATAAAAGGCCCAATTCTATTTTAGGCTTTAATTGTTCCACCTCCAAGGCGGTCCCATTACAAACGCAAAATTGAAGACAAGGGTCTTTTACAATCAAAATCCCCCAAATGCAATTAGTATAAAAAAAATAAATCATGAATAACTTAACCAAAACTACAGTTTTTATTATTCTATTTTTTCTGTTTAATCCTTTAAGCGCAAATGAAACCCCTGTAGATTCCGTAGACTCCTATTTAAATGCAGTACATAGTCTTGTGAAAAATAAGGATAGCTACAAGGAGGATTTTTTAGATATTGAGTTTTTGCTCGACAAAAATGAATATGCCCAAGGCAAGGAAAAAGTGTTGACCTTACTAAGCTTATACACTGCCTACATTTATAAATCTGCCGAAATAGCCAACAAATATAACGATCAGGCCATGGTCCTGTCAGAGAAATTGGCATATAAGGAAGGAGTACTCAAGGCGAACTACAACAGGGCTTATTTCTTGTTTGTCCTAGGTGATTTTGAGGAGTCCATGAAAATGGTACTTGAAACTCAAAAAGTAGTTGGCGCTGCAACATACCCAGAAATCTATGCTGATATTACGACTCTAAAGTCATACATCTATTCGGAGCGAGGGGAGTATGACAGAGCATTGGAAACGGGTCTTAGACTATTGGATAGCGCAGAAAAAAGCAAAAACGATTATCTTTTGATGAAGGCCAATTCCGCTTTATCCCATTATTACCTCAGAATAGAGAACTATTCAAAATCCTTAAGTTATTGCTTAAAGGGACTACACTACATCCTTAAACTCAAAAAAACGCAATATATCTACCCCAAAATAGATGAAATTGCCCGTATGACGGCGAAATTGAACGACCCTAAGGGAGCCCTGAAAATTTATGCATTTTTCCTGGAAATAGAAAAAAAACTCCCTCCTGCCGGGAGCTACATATTGGCATCCGTACACAGCAATATGGCCAATATTTACATGTCCATAGGGGAACACGAAAAGGCATTGACCCACATTTCAAAGGCCTTGGAAATTAATTTTGAAAATAATTACCTTTTTAGGATACCACGGGCACTTACCGTACAGGCGGAATTATATTTGCAGGCCAAAGATACTGCCCAGGCGATATCCAATTATGAAAAAAGCATTGAAGCTGCCGAAAACATTGATGCTTTTGATGTAGTAAAACGAAATAGTTATGTTTTGGGCCAACTGTATGAAAAAACCAATCAACTCTCCAAGTCCAATGATTATAAATCCCTATATAAGGCCATAAACGATTCATTGTTTACCAATGAAAAGGAACAAAAGATCATTATTCTGGAGACTAAAAGAAAAATAAAGGAGGTATTGCAGAATAAAAAAATATTGGAATTGGAAAATCAAGCCCAGAGGGCAAAGTTCCGGGCCATTATCATTGTACTCATTTTACTTTTTATTATTAGCACGATTTCCATTTATTCTTACCTTAAAGTAAGGAAGAAAAATAGACTACTATTGCTAAGAACTATAGATTTGGCGGAAATACAGCTAAGAATGAGCGAAAAAATAAGTGGGTTCCAAAATATGGAAACCCAATGGTCCGTTGAAAGAAAAAGTGCGGATATCCCTAAAACACAACCTAGAATAGATAAGGATATTAAGAATATTATTCTGACCAAATTGGAGAAATTGGAAAAGGAAAGTTTTTTCTTAGATCCAAATTGTAATTTACATCAACTTTCGGAACAACTAAAAACCAATCCCAAATACCTATCCCAGGTCATAAATCAAGAAAAAAAATCTAATTTCAACAACTATATCAACGAACTAAGAATTAACTATTTACTCCCAAAATTACTAAAGGATATAGAGTTCAGAAACAGTAAATTAAGTTATATTGCCTTTTCTCTCGGATACAATAACTTGAACACCTTTAATGCCGCTTTTAAAAAGCGATTGGGTATTCTTCCTTCCAACTTTATCAATGAACTCAATAACGCATTTGAAATTAAAAGCAAATCTCCGGCACTACCTTCTTATAAACTAAAAAAGATTGGGTAGCACGTCGTCTTGTGCATTTTAGTGTTAGCTGTTGGTCCTACGACCAATGGTAGATATATTAATACTTTGCGCCCAGGCTAGATATTACTGCCTTTTAATAATGGACCCATTTCGCAAAAAGAATCTAGTATCATAATATGATCATATATAAGGCGCAAAGAGACTAGAACACAATGAGCCGTAGACAATATTTAAGCCAATATAGGGCCTTTGTTTATTAGCAATGCCCACAGAATATTTTTCCAAATCTTAAGCAAAACAAAAAGGCAGTATCCGTGAGGATACTGCCTTTTAAAATTACAAAAACTAATTAACTCAAACAAAATTGTCAAACCATATAGCCATAGGGTATATTAATTATAACCGGGGTTCTGTGGTGTTAAATTTGGATTGTTGATCATTTCCTGTTCAGGAAGAGGGAACAACAAATGTTTCTCCTGCAGCGTCTGATCCGAACTAAGGTTAACATGTCCTACAAAATCATCAAAAGTACCGGTTTCACTGTTCAACACTTTTCTAAGTCGCACCATATCGAACCATGTAATCTGCTCATAGCACAGCTCATGCCATCTTTCCTTCCATACGGCCTCCCTTAAGGAAGCTTGGGTGAAAGCTCCTAGAAGAGGGGTTGTCAACTCGGCACGATCCCTTATCCTAGTCAAGGCATCAACCGCATCCTGATTGGGACCTGTTGCCTCATTGGAAGCCTCCGCATAGATCAATAGCACCTCGGCAAAGCGAATTATCGGCATATTCAGGTTGTCCTTTGCAGTACCCGGAACACCAAAGGTTCCGTTGGCAGTAACGTTGAAGTGCTTGAAAATATAAGGGGCACCCAAATCAAAAAGTTCACCGCTACCATTGGTATAGTAACTGCTGTAAAACCAACCTTCACGGTCGACTGCCCTTAGATCACCGGCCTCATAGGAGTTATAAAACTCAATTTCGGGTACGGTACTTCCCGTTCCGGATGGTCCTCTATAGGTTACTGGTTGGAAATTAGGGAACATATTGCCCATAGGGTTTCCTGCTACCTCATCATTGTATTGTAGGCTAAAAACATGTTCTACCATGTTCTCTAAATTTTCATCATGCACTTCGCCATAAGTATCAAAAAGACCTAATGTTCCTGCATTGTCGATTACCTCTTTGGCCTTACTGGCGGCATCGGCATAGCGGGCCGTTTCATTTAACGGACTTCCCGCCATGGTAAGATACACCTTGGCCAATAAAGATTTTACCGCAGCTTGGGATACCCTGCCACTGTCATCAGTCCATGATAATCCTGCACCTTCAGCAGCCAGTAGATCGGCCACAATTTGATCGTAGACCGCACTCTGTGGACTACGGGTAGGATTAAAATCTTCAGACGTTGCGCTCTGCGGCAAGGTAATCAGAGGAACATCACCCCAAAGTCTAACTGCATAAAAATAACCCCAGGCCCTAAAAAATCGTGCCTCTCCCAAGACCTTGTTCTTTTGCGCCTCATCCATATCAATACCGGGTACATTTTCTAGTACCAAATTGGCATTGGCAATAAGTTTGTAAACTCCTCTCCACCAATTCCTGATATGTAATGTATTTGCATCGTAGGAAAGGGAATACAAGTTGTTCAAATCTGAGTTCTGGGCCGTCTGCGTGGTAGACGTACCTGTAACCGCTTCCAATAATTGCCAGTTAGACGAGAAGATTCCCGCACCATCACCTACAAACCTAGCATCCGCATATACGGCAGCAATAGCCGATTCGGCATGTTTCGCCGTAGTGTAAAAACTGTCCGGCGTTAGATTTGATGGATCGGATTCATCCAAAAAATCGGAACAACCCACTGTTGTAAGCAACATTAGCGAACAGAGGTAAAACTTTCCAATGTGTTTTGTTATATCAAATTTCATAATATCTTATTTTAAATTTTATTAATTACAGACCGACTTGCAGACCAATAACGAATGTTGTCGATTTGGGATATTCATGCCACTTCATTCCTTGAGAGAAGACGTTGTTGCCTTCACCACCACGAATAGGGGTTACCTCGGGATCTCCAAGTAGTTCATCATCTACCAATAAAAAGAAATTTTGTGCCGAAGCATACAGTCTCAATTTATTCAAATGCATACTCTCAACCAAATTTTGATCAAAAGTATATCCTAACATAATATTCCTACCACGAACAAAGGAACCATCCTTTACCCAATGCGAATCCACATTGGTCACATAACCGGCACGTGTATCCCTAACTTGGGCAATCATGGTGTCTTGATTATCGGGTGTCCAGGCATCCAATACTGTAGTGTAACTATTGGCAAGCGCCTGCCTATCCTCACTGGAGTGCAGGTTCATATCCATGACATCGTTACCCCATGAATATTGAAGTTCCAAGGTGAAATCTATGTTCTTATAGGAAACATAGTTGGTAAGTGTTCCCCATGCTGTTGGGTAGCCATTACCGATGATGGACCTGTCCTCATCATTTATAATTTTGTCGCCGTTAAAATCCTTGTATTTGATATCTCCAGGTAAAATGGTAAGTCCGTTTCGATAGCTTACGAAACTTGCCGCTTCAGCGGCCTCATCTGTACCCCAAGTTCCCAAACGCGTAAGGCCCCAGAACGCACCAACTGGCTCACCTACCCTAATTATACTGGTTTCGTTGGTTATTCCAGGTCCACCTACACCAAAGATATCCGATGGTGTGGCCAAGGAAAGTACTTTATTTCTGTTCATGGAAATATTAAAGTTGGTATTCCATGTCACATTTGCCGTGGCTATGTTCTTTGTGGAAAGCCCTAGTTCAAGACCTTTGTTCTCCATGGACCCTACATTTCTCCTGATGGTAGCATACCCACTGGATTGTGGTACAGGGGCATCCAAAAGCATATCTGTGGTTTTCCTGTAGTAATAATCAGCTTCTAAGCTAATTCTATTGTCAAATAAACCTAATTCTAAACCTACATCATACTGCGCGGTCTTTTCCCATTTCAAATCTGGATTCGCCAATCTATTTAGACCGGTTCCACCAACACGGCTATCGTTCCATATGGTAGCGTAGTTAGAGCTTAAAAGAGACAAGGAAGAATAGGGTGGTATTTCGGAGTTACCTGTAACCCCATAACTGGTTCTAAGTTTTAAATTGGAAATAAGGGCATTGTCTACAAGAAAATCCTCGTCCGAAATCCTCCAGGCAACTGCTGCTGAGGGGAAAAAGGAAAACTTATTGTTGTCCCCAAATTTTGAGGAACCATCGGCCCTACCCGTAACCGTAAATAGATACTTGCCATAGAGATTATAATTCAATCGTCCAAAATAGGAATTCAATGCTTCCCTGTTTGCATTGGATTGTACTGCTATATTATCCGATCCTGCACCCAAGTTGTTATATTGAAAGAAATCTGTAGGGAAGTTTCTGGAATCAGCATTTACAAAGAACTCATTGGATTGTTGCCAAGACACCCCCAATAAAGCGGTCAAGGAATTGTTCTCGTTGATTTCCTTATTATAGGTCAAGTAGTTTTCAATAGACCAAAATGTCTGCTTTTCGTTGCTCGCTTGAGCTCTGGCTACCGCATTGTTGTCCAGTACACTGTTTCGGAATTCATTGTTTTCCTGGGTAAGAATATTGGCACCGATTACAGTTCTCATTTCCAGTTCTTTGGTAAAGTTAAGATTGGTATAAAAACTTCCGGCGGTTGTTTGGGTATTTAAAATATACTCATTGTTATCAAGCCAGTTCACGGAATTTCGGGTACCTTCTGCATAGGGATAATCCCTGTTATTGGCGTATAAGCCTTCCAAGGGTCCTCCCGTGTGAAAAGGAGCGGGGTAAAAAGGATAATCTTCCACCATTCTACGTGGCACTTGGTCATTGGTATCGGCCAAATTCTCTGTCTGGTTATTATAGCTTAGGGAACCTCCGATCTTTAACCAAGTCTTAATCTGATCATCAATAGAAAAACGTCCTGAATAGCGCTTTAGATATGTGTTTTTCAAAAGACCTTGTTCATCCCTAATACCAAGGGAGATGGCATATGTTGTTCTTTCGTTACCGCCTGAAAAACCAACCTGATGGTTTTGTGATAATTTATGTTGTACCACTTCTTTGGACCAATCCGTATCATAAATTGCCTTGCCGTCACTATCAAACAAATAAGCCACATTGGGATTTGCTCTTTTTAGTCTTGGCTCGTACTGTGCATAGTTCCCAGCTGCCCATCCATCTGGATCAAATTTCTGGGTGTTTTCCCATGAAAGTTGTTCTATCATGGCATATTGCTCGGAATTTAAAACCTTGGCCCTGTTGGGACCAAATTGGTTTACACTGTACTCCACATCGTAAGTAACCCTACCTTGTCCGGCGCGACCTCTTTTAGTGGTCACCAGAATAACACCATTGGCACCACGAGCACCGTAGATAGCAGTTGAGGAAGCATCTTTTAATACTTCAATAGACACTACATCATTCGGGTTTAGATAATCAATAGCCGAACTAAAGTTAGCTTGATTACCTTGAGGTAACTGAACCCCATCTATAACGTATAGCGGGTTATTGGAAGAGTTTATAGAACTAAAACCCCTAACCCTAATGTTGGATTTACCACCTGGGCGACCCGAGTTGGTGTTCACCTGTACCCCGGCAATCTTACCTGATAAGGCTTGATTTAGGGATGTGGCAGGACGTTCCTGAAGCTGATCGGCGTCTACTTGCCCTACGGCACCGGTAAGGTCCGATTTTCGCTGACTACCGTAACCGATCAATACCACTTCCTCCAGTTCGCTGGCATCTTCTTCCATAACGGCGTCAACTGTTGTTCTTCCGTTTACACCAATTTCCATGGTTTTGAAACCAATATAACTGAAAACCAAGGTGGCATTACTACTTACATTGTCCAATGAGTAGTTACCGTCAAAATCTGTTTGGGTTCCGTTGGTTGTACCTTTTACCAACACGTTCGCCCCAGGCAAGGGTCCGGATCCATCCGAAACATTTCCTGTCACTGTTTGTGCCCCCGCCAGACCGAAACATAAAAATGCTCCCGCCAGCAATAGGCATTTACCTAGTGTAATCTTCATAAATAAATTTTTTAGTTAGTTAATTGTTTTTAATTGCATGCCCGGCCGAGTTAAAAGCATAGAACATACAATCGTTAAATATATCTTAAGGAAAATGGATTGTTGCGGATTAGTAAAAAAAGAACTCTAAAATTCATGAATTTTAGAGTTCTTTCCTACATTTTTTGGGGCATCCCTAATTAGGACCTTATTTCTTGGGCCTTTTCAAGTCAATACTAGAATTGGTTGCATTGGCTTTAAATTTTGGATTCAACTTATATTAAACAGGGTTATAATATATCCAACTATATGATTTTCCCTATTTAAACAACCATATAGGGATATACAACTATAGTTACAACATGTAAAACTTGACAGGAAAAAAATAGGTCCTTATGTAGCCTTCCCCTTTTTAGGACACCTTTAAATTCGATAAATAATTGTTGTTTATGTCAGATTTGATGAAGAATTTAAATTCTTCATCAAATCTGGGCATATATTCTTTGGGCGATCTATTGCCCAGGGATTTATGTGGGTGGTTAAAATTATAGTCCTCCCGCCAGTTATCGCTTATCTTTTGGAGCTGATATACGTCATTAAAATAATAAGCGTCCAATATGTCTTCTCTAAAAAAGCGGTTGAACCGTTCTATGTATCCGTTCTGCATCGGTTTTCCAGGTTGGGTGTATTTGATTTCTATAAAGTTCTTTTTACACCAGTTCATAAATGTCTTTGAGATAAATTCCGGTCCGTTATCACATCTTATATATTTGGGAGTCCCTATATCTTCTTTCAGGTTTTCCAATGTTTCAATGACCGCCCGTGCCGGATAGGATAGTCCGGCATCAATGGCGATAGCTTCACGGTTACAGTCGTCAATAACGTTGAATACGCGTACTTTTCTGCCATCGCTAAGCGCATCGCTCATAAAGTCCATGCTCCAGCATTCATTGAGCTGTGAAGGTGCTTCCAAGGGTTGCTTTACACGTTTTACCAAACGTTTCTTGTGCTTGCGCCTAAGGCTCAGCTTCATATTGCGGTACACACGCAACACACGCTTTCGGTTCCATTTTAGGCCCTCACGACGGATCTTATGATAATACTCATCAAAACCCCGGGTCGGATATGATTCGGCCAACTCGGTTAGCTTGTCGATGACTTCGCTATCATCCCGTCTACTTTGGTAATACCACATTGATCTGCTTAAATCAACAAGTTTACACGCACGTAATATGGGAACCGTATATTGTTTGATGAGATATTTTGCTCGAACTCTTTTGTCGGAAGGCCTCAGAACTTTTTTGACAAAACGTCCTTTAACATTTTATTGTCCAGACTAACATCCGCATACATTTGTTTCAGCCTATTGTTCTCTTCTTCGAGCTCCTTTAGACGTTTCAGTTGTTGCTGCTCCATACCCCCGTATTTTTTGCGCCAGTAGTAAAATGTACTTTTGTCGATACCAAGTTCCCTGGAAATATCGCCAACCGATCTTCCCTGTTCGTTCTCCTTTAGCGCCTTGACAATTTGGCTTTCTGTAAACTTTGTTCTTTTCATGTGACAGTTAAAATTTAAAATTAATAAATTCGAATTTTATACTGTCCTATTTTTGGGGAAGGCTACACTTATCTCTTCTTTTGAATATTTTATTTTAGGATTACTTTTCTTAGGGAATTGCCAAATGGGGTCTCCAGCAGAACTGCATATACCCCAGATGGCAATCCAGAGATATCAAAAGGAATGGTATAGGAAGATTCCCCTCTGGCTTTTTGAGAAGCCATTAGGGCGTTGTTGTAATTAGTTGTTTTTATTATAGACAGTAAAACCAGCCCTGATTCTAATTATTAAAACTTTCTTCATTGAGCTATTTTAAATAATTAATTACAACGGCTTAGCTATGAACAGTACGGGAGCAAACCAGCTTTTGCTTTCCGCCACGCACATAGCAAAATCTTTTTATTTTGTTTTTTCTTTTTATTGTTTAAAGCAAAATCCCAAAGATTTTGCGGACTTCATAAAAATACACAAACCTTTCGTCTCAGCCCGAAGCCCGAATTGTTTATAGGTTGTGTTACCTGCCGTTTTTATTTTTCCGTCACAATTTAAACTATCTTTTCTCTTTTGAGTTTTTTATTAATTTTTGTTTTCTGATTAGTGTATAAAATTCGACTAGTGTATTTTTTGAAATAAGTAATTGTCTTTTCAATTTGTTTTATATCGTCTTGCTGTTTTTCTTTGTGTTTTGCATCGAATTCATCAGGTTCAGGATTATGTTTATAATGAATAAAGGCATTTCTATCTTCAGCTAATTTTAAGATTACCCTTTTGTGCTTAATTGAGATTTTAGGAATTTCCAATATTAGTGGTAGCCAAGTTAGTTTTCCAATTAGGTTAACTGACCTTATAATATTGTTTATTTCTTTTTTGTCTATGGATTTTCTTTGACAGAGTTCATCAATTAATCCATTTAGTTGATGCTCAAAATATGTGGCATAGAATACTTTCGCTTTATTGAAATCATCTATTTCGTTAAATTGTCTTGCCGTTAATATTAAACTATTTGTATGGTCAATTACAATTTTAAATTCAGTTTTTTTATTTATGTCTAATAACTTTTCCCAAAACTTATTCTTGTCCTCTAAATCCGATAATGTAAATGTTCCGTCTTTGAAAAGAGATTGAATTACACTTTCAACAACAATTTTTTTAAAACTGTCTTCTTCCTTTATCTCTTTATCGTTCATTTTGGTAAATTGTTGGATTATGTTTCGAAATGGCAGGTAACAATGGGATATGATTAATGATCATATATCTCTTATAAGGAAGGGTTTGGTTTTAGTCATATCTTTCCATAGGATTAGAAATTGTCAGATATTTATTAATTACTTTCAATTAATTTAATCTATTTATTGTTAATTAGAAGTATCCTATTTTCCCTAATTACCTGCAAGATCATTGTTGGTATGATTAATTTCTGTATTTAACATTAACATCTACCCTAAAATATAACAGATGAATATGGGGGAAGTATTCGCTAATATAGATTAATTTTTAAATATAAAGAACGGAGATTTGTTGGCAATATAATTACGGGAAACCGCAATAGGACTTGTTTTTTAATGAAGTCGTAACTTTAGATTTGAATAAGCACGAAGTCGAGAGACTTTGCCTTATGAATGTAGTCGTATATTTTAGCAAGGTCCTCAACGGCTTTTTTAGTCAGTTTGTATTCAGCCATGCGAATGTTTTTTCGCTTTTAAGGATTCGAGATGCTTTTTTGGGTCAAAATCCTTCGCAATTCCACTTTCAATTCCTTCTTGAATAGCAGTTTTCAAGGCTATGACCTTATTTTCTTCTTCCTCTAATAGTCTTAAACCAGCACGAACAACTTCACTCACATTTTTAAATCGGCCTTCCTTAATTCGGTTTTGAATGAATTGGTCAAAATAATTTCCCAGCGATATGGATGTGTTTTTACTCATTATGATACATTTATTTCAAATATGCTAAAAATTGGTGAAAAATATAACTAGATCCTTGTAGTAACTAGGTTATTGTAATAATATTTTTGTTGCCAAGTTTGTTTAATGGCCATATTAATTCCCCCGCTGGCGCGAGCGTGACGCTCGCGCTAGCGGGGGGAACGTGGCTTGGCATAAAACAATAGGCAAAGACGTCCATCCCTTTTTCTGCTCTACAATATTCTACAGTTTTTTCTAAAATTGAAAAATAAATCTGTCTCGTAAACACATCCAACCAATACACGGTTGCGAAGCTTACGAAGTAGGCTGCGGAGGTGTTTTGGAATTTGTATTTTCTGCTCTTGAACCATTCTGCTCACTGTTAACGGCACGAGCGAGACGCTCGCGCTAGCGGGGGAAATGGAATATCTTAATGCTTATATTTCCTCGTTAGGACAGGGTTATATCTGCAATGAACTCTCCGCTTGTTGGGTTGGGATAAATGATAAAATTCACCCTTTACGGTTTCCCACAAGATAATATCCCCTTTATTCCATTTCTTTGTCATGGTAGGGCTAAATTTTTTGGGATCTAATCTTGTAAAATAGGAGTGGAGCGCAAAGCTTTTTACAGTACAATTCAACAAAAAGATTTAGTAAATTAGATTTATTAGAGGAATATAAGCCCTAGTTGCTTTAGTCATATGTTACCCACTATTTATGAAAATGAGAACAATTATTTCAATTATTTTTCTTGGGATTTCGAATTTAATTCTTTCTCAAGGTATTCCTACCGAAATTAAAAAAACGGTGGGATTTATTTATGCCAAAGACAAGTTGGGAAAAGTTAACCCTCAAGGCACTGGTTTTTTTGTTAGCGTTTCGGATTCAATTAACGGAGAATTAAGGGGTGCAATCTATTTCGTTACTGCTAAACATGTTTTAAAACAAGGAAATGCATATAGGGACACAATTCTTATAAGACTCAATAAGAGAGATTCAATATCTGAGTACGGCAGAGTAGAACTTTATCCAAATGGGAAAAATAAAAATGTTTTCATTCATCCAGACAAAACTGTTGACATCGCGGTTTTACCAATAGGCCCAGACCCTATGAAATACGATTATTTAGCATTGCCCAGTACATATTTGACAAATAAAAAAAGTTTTAAAGAATTAAATATAAGAGAGGGTTCAGATGTATTTTTCACAGGGCTATTTACTCCCTTTGTAGGAAGCAAAAGGATATATCCAATTGTACGATTTGGTCGAGTTGCTTTGTTAACCTGGCTATTTCGGAGTTATGACGCCACCATTTTCGGTCAAATTGCGCCACTTTGAAAGATCTTACAATTATAAAAAAAATTTAGGTTTATATACTCTTTAAAGTTCCTTTTCTTAAT
>Ga0208032_1000304_pt1 | contig 32068 bp, 25 predicted proteins | sample MalvirAntarct_66_FD_184254 | JGI IMG/M metagenome (GOLD analysis project Ga0208032, IMG submission 184254) | Marine viral communities from the Global Malaspina Expedition - Malaspina viral metaG Antarct_66 (SPAdes) (version 2) | ecosystem: Environmental > Aquatic > Marine > Oceanic | place: West... | reverse complement strand
TTTTCATTCGTCGCGGTCAGGTTCTGCAACGAACCGCTTTTCAAGGTCGGTGCATCATTGACCGCATTGACCGTCACACTGACCGTATCGGAATCTGAAGAGTAGTGACTCGTGCCACCATTAGTGGAAACATTACCAGACTCGCCACCCAGCTTGGCGTCAGTGGCCCGGAATGTGAAAGCATCGCTGACAGTGCCCGTTTCATTTTCCGCTGGCTGCCAGTACACACGGTGATTGGCATCCAACAAATAGGCACTGCTTTCGCTGACCGCTCCCATTTTCGTCCAGCTACCACCATCGTTCAGGCTGTACCACAAGGTGCCTTTATCACTGTTGGTTGCTGTGATGGCAATGCCCAGATTGCTATCCCCATCGACGTCCGTGACGCCGGTAGTTAGCGAGGAGACCAGGGTGCTGTTGCTGGTGTCCGCTTTGGTTGGAGCTGCCAGGTCTTCGTTGATGGTGGCCAGTGAGACAGTGACAGTGTTATCAAGCACCGGCGCATCATTTTCACCGGTTACAGAAATCGTAGCCGTCTGCGTCACGCTATCACTGGCACCGTCATTTGTGACAACCGTAATCGAACGCGAGGTTTCCGTCGGGCTCTCACTGGTGTTGTTATAAGTCACACTTTGAAGCACTGACTGATAGACAGCTGCCGATGCCGAGCCTGTAATAGAAAGAACACCTGTAGAAGCTGTATAACTGACACTTAGACTGGCATTACTGGCTGCCGTATCACCGGCTGATGACAGCGCCAGGGATTCTGTGGCATCACCATCCGGTCGCGCTGCCAGCGTCACGGTCATGGACGTAATGTCATCACCATCACTATCCGTCAGTGTTGCATCAGCGGCAAAGACACTGGCACCGTCGCCTTCCCCGAAGCTGAAAGAAGTATCACCGCCTTCACCACCAGCACCGTTGAGATCAACCACAGGTACAGCATTCTCCACAAACGTGACGGATGCTGTCTGATCACCATCCTCAACGGCATTGGTAGCGCCAATAACTGCAAAGCTAACGGTTTCATTATCATCACCTTGACCGTCATCAATACCGGTGACTGTCACCGTGCCAGTGCTGCTACCTTGATTGATGGTCAAACTGGTATTACTCAGCGTGTAGTCTTTGCCATTGAGCGCAGCGCCACTGAAGTCACCCAAGGTGACGGTCACAGTCTCTGCCGCGGTAACAGTATTGCCCAGTGCATCTTTCAACGTCGCAGTGACCGTGGCCACACCTCCGGCTTCCGCAACACTGCTGTTGTCTACACTCAGTGATACCAGGGGGGCAGTTTCAAAATTGTAAGTCACCGAATTACTGATACCGTCAAAACTGTTTCCGGCCAAATCATCTAGGGCTGCTCCGTCAATATTGACAGCATATTTTGAACCAGCTTGCAGGTCTGTAGAGGGATTAATAATCACTTTGTCACCGGAGAGAGACAGGTTGCCCTCTGCATCGCTGACATCATAGGTTGCGAATATGCTAGGGGACGCACCATTAGTAATATCGGTAATGGTGATATTGCCAGAACCTAGCCGAATAGCTTCCGAGAAGTCGAGTTTAATGTTTGCACCCAGGGCTTGATTATTTCCGTTATCAGAAGGCGAAGAGTTAAAACCGTCAAAAGAGGGGGCAGTATTATCAACATTGTAAGTGTTGTTATTTGTGTTAGTAGGTGTCGTATCAGTTAACGCGTTAGCCAGGCCACTAGAATCGATGATATTGTGCGAACCGGCTAACGACACTGAAACTGTGCCATCTGCATTCGCAAGATCACCACCTGATGCCGTAATATCAATGACACTGCCCTCTGCCGCCGACACATCAGTGATTGATGCAGTTGACCCAGTCAGGGAAAAGTCACTGGTATCAACATTCATGACACTTTCACTGAATGTCACACGCCAAACCAGAGTGTCGGCATTTGTTGTACCTTCAGTGGGACTTTGACGAGTAATAGAAGTAATAGTTGGCGCAGTGTCATCAACGTCAATAACATTGATGCTGGCTTTTGAGTCAGTTGTTGCACCTTGATCATCCGTTGCTCTGACGATCAATGTGTGAGAGGTCGACGTTTCGTAATCAATGTCATCACCATCATTGACGGTGATAACACCAGTATTGCTATTAATAGTAAAGGCATCGTTTCCGTCAGAGTCGGTGTTGGGGTTACCACTAATTATGCTGTAGGTGACATTGGCATCGTTACTGCCACCGTCGCCGTCGTTGGCGTTTACATCCCCAACATTCGCGCCATTATTAGCAATTTCGCTTACCGTGAAAGGGCCTGAATTGACAAAAACCGGGTTATTATTCGAGGCTTCATATCTTAGATTGACTGTCGCAGTAGCAGCGTTCGACACCAAGTCGTCGTCACCAGTTGCCTGCACCGTAATAGTCCTGGCACCATCAGTTGTGCTAGCTCCATCCACATTGATATAACGCACCGCTTTCAGTGCTGATTGAAAGTCGCTTATCGTTGCAGATCCAGCATTTGTTAGTGTCAGAGTATCTGACTGGGTGCCAGTGATGGTGATATTGGAGGATAAAGCCAGTGACAGGTATTCATTGGTTCCATCCGGACGGGATGACAAAGTAACCGTCACTGATTTTATACTATCAGTGCCATCGGCATCAGTCAGACGCACATCAGAATCAACAATGGCCACACCTTCGGCGCCACCTTTATAGCTGGCTGAGTATGCTGTACCTGATGAAACACTGTCATCCGCGTCTAGGTCGACAATGCCAACGACTTTAGAGGTGAATGTTGCTCTGATAGTCTTACCGCTTATATCTTGCCAAGCGTACACGATGCCGCCATCCACCAAAGTATCAATGTCCAGGTGTTGTCGGCCACCGCCATTCGAGGGCAGTAGTTTTTGCTCTGTTCCTGATGCGTTACCCGAATTATCAAAAATTCTTGTGTTAAGTATGATTTGTGAGTTCTGGGTTGCATTATTCGGTGCGTATGACCAAACTGATGCAAACCCTCCATTATCAAAAGCCTGCACTTCCGGCGTGGAGTTGTATTGGGAGTTATTTTCATGGAGCACAAACGAGCTTGCATTGAGGCTTGGGCTTGAGGAATCTGGAAGATCAATGATTCGCCCGTATGATGTCCCAGTTGCATTCTGACCTACTTGCCAGTTTGCAACCACATTGCCGTCACTGAGTGTTGTCATGGAATGATAGCTGATGCTGCCATTTGCAATCGAAATCTTACTACCGACCTGATTGGCGCCACTATCAAACCGTAATAAATTCAAGTCATAGGCTGTTCCTGCGGCATCAGCCTCGCTGAACATGACTAAAAACCCGCCATCATTTAACCCAACCACAGAGACCCTGCCAACTGCGTCCGACTGAACCGATGCTGTTACCAAGTGGATTGATGATCCTATTTGTGACCCCGTAGAGCCATTAACCAGCTGGAGCCAAGCACCATGACCATCTTGCCCGCCTTCGGTGTGAACCAATACGATATTGCCATTGTTGATATAAGAGACAGCAGCATCCGAGTTATGGGCTATATTGGGTGAGGTAAAGATTGGGAATACACCTGATGCACTTCCACCGTTATTCATATCTGGCGTGAAGGCTCTGATTTCAATATCAGAATCCTGACTTGTACGCCAAGGGACAACAAATTGTCCGTTTTCGTTATTGTCAATGTTAAAGACTGCATTGGAAGTATCAGCCCCGCTGTCATCAGAACCTAACGAGAGATTAAAACCAGAACCTTTTAAATTACCGTCCGTATCGTAAATGGCCCCCCGGATCACCGGCTTGTTTGTTACCGGCTCCCTGCCAACATAAGTAACTACCCAGCCTAAATCGACTCCACCATTATTAATAACAGCAACGGAAGGATAGGTATCTCCAGAGGGACCCTTGGGATCTGTATAAGCAGAGGAAACGTTCACCTCGGTGCCTTCCAAACTGGTATCAGCAACATCTGTGACATTTACCGTAACAGTTTGATCCTTGCTTGCTCCCCCAGTATCGGTGGCACGGACAGTCAGCGAATGCGAGGTCGACGTTTCGTAATCAATGTCATCACCATCATTGACGGTGATAACACCAGTATTGCTATTAATCGCAAAGGCAGAGCTACTGTCGGAGTCAGTATTTGGGTTGCCACTAACGAGACTGTAAGTCACATTGGCATCATTCGCACCACCATCACCATCGTTAGCATTGACATCGCCTACCGTTGTGCTGTTTGTGGCCGACTCACTGACCGAGAAAGGGCCTGAATTGACGAAAACTGGAGCTGTATTGGCAGCTTTGATGTTGGTAAGTGCTACATTATCAATCCAGACCTGCATATCATCATCTGCTGAGGTGATGTAAAGCTCTGATATGCCAGACCAGTTTAATGAGATTGCAGTATTGGATGGGTTTTGTGATTGCGAAACCTGTTTGCTATCCCCTTTGTTGGAGGTGATCGTGAAATCTTCACTTCCACCGGCATAGTGGTACAAATCAAAACTGGTGATATCGAATGTTTGATTATCTGTTAGTTTCATGGTGATCTTAGTTTCAGGCGAACCCACATATACATAATTAGAGCCGGGCCAGTGCTGGACGTATGAGCTCTCACCATCCACTAATAAGGTATAATTACCTTCTGTTGTCTCAATATTGTCGTCGGAAGTTGTCCCGTAAGTGCCACCACCATTGGTGTTGGTACCATTATCAAAGTCGAAAGTAGCATTACCCAAAGTTCCCTCAAAAGAACTCATGGCTGCAGAATCAACAGTGACAGTGCCTTCAATATCACCATGCTGGATTTCAAGCTCCCAGTCACCACCAAATTCAGCATTGCCTGTTAAATCGTCAGATGCTGCCACGTCGGCCCCGGTTATCTGCGACATCTGTTCAATCAGGTAAAGCCCTGACTCGTCTGCACCTATCTCGCAGCCGTAAAGCAAAATATCAGCTTCATCGCTGAGCGAAGCGCCGATATTCGTTAGTGTTTCCTCAAAGAGAAGGATATTACTCGCTGTAATCTGTTCACTGCCCAGTTCAAGCAACCCCTCGCCACCATGAGAAAAGATGCTAAGACTGGCCACATCACTATAACCAGCCAAGGCATCAGCCACTTGCAACAACCCGCTACTTTGGGGAGAAACCAGAATCACTTTCTGCCCTTGTGTACGGGCAGCATCTACCAGCGCCTGGTAGTCATTAATGGATGTATCAATTACGACAACGTGGAATTGTTGGGCTGGAGACTGACTCATAACAGGGGCCTATAGGTGTCTTAATATGTGGGACTATTACTTTATATTTGGATTATTACTTTCAATTTTCAGATTGGTCTGCTGATTCAGGCATCAGCGGCCGGTTTCTGGGCAATGACATTGGCTTTGGTCGCCGCCAGATCTCGCCAGAACTCCATATTTTCAAAGCGTTTAAACAGATCAGGTGGCAAAATAGTCCGCCGAGACTGAAACTCCACTTTGGGGCGGACTTTATGAAGCCCGGAAAGCCCCAGTGATTCATCAAACTCGGGGGCGTCATATTCAACACTCTCAAAGTCGTGTTCGAAAACGGGTTCGTCAATAAACTGATAGATCAAAGGCATGACCTTTTCCGGCGCCTGGGCAAGTAATTCATATTCCACGATAAGCAATGCAGCAGAGTGTTCCCCATAGAAAGCTTCTTTCAGCCCATGAAATGCTTTGCCAACCAAAGCATCATGGGCCATCAGGAATTCTGCCCGGCTATATACAGTACCCTGGGCTTTGGGGCTGAACATGCGGCTGAAATGAAAAGGGTTATTACGAACTTGCCGCTCCAGGCTGTCAATCACCCAGGGTAAACTTCGAACGCAAGCTATCACTTTCGCACCCGGGTAGAGGTCAGCCAGCAAGGGCATACGTGTAGTCCACACGCGATTGGTATCCATGATAACCGGACTTGTCGTTTCTTCTTCATAGTAGGAATGGAAGAGTTGCTGAAGAATATGACGGCGCTGTGTCTCACTGATGATACCGCTTAATTCTGTACCAGGGCTCATCTGCTGCATAACACCGGTTACCAGCCCGCCCAAGCCACTGCTCATGCCTGCATGAATTTTCGGATTTTGGCGCAATATGGCTGCCAAAAGCGTCGAACCTGAGCGCGGCAACCCCGAAATGAAGTGGTACTTACTATCAGGCAAAGCTTTTGACCTCGACACAGCATGAGTATAAGCAGGTATTATCAGTTCAATATGCCACAAAAGGCATGACACTTGTCACTCAAAAAGAACCTCAAAGGGGATATTTTGGGGTATTTTTCGTCTTAGAGCGTTCCGAGGGACATTCAAAGCGTGAATAAGATCACAAAACCAACCATGCGCACCGCCCACCTTGATTTGCGGATCAATAGCGTCCTGGACAATGGCACAAGGACATTTACCAGATGAGTAACATATACTCATCCGGTATCGGCTTTTGTCGCCTACCCTTTAGCTATAAAGCGACTTATAAGTTTGAACGAAATAAGCCACTTCTTCCGGCTTGGCAATGCTCACCCGAGCCCAGTTAGAGAAAGGCGGGAAATTTCGGCCGGTCAGGATGCCATGCTCGCTCATCCTCTGACGGAAGGTATCGTTATCGACCCCGGTTTCAAAGAAGCTGAAGTTGGCATTGGATTTCACATAGCGCAGCCCAAGCTCTTCGTACATGCCCTCAAGAATGGCCATACCCTCCTTGTTCTTGACCCTGGAGAAGTCCTGGAAGTCGCTATCCTGATAGGCGACCAGTGCCGCATACTGGGTCAGAATACTAACGCTGCCGGTGATGACCTCGTTGAGTTTCCGGATAAGGTCCGGGTGCCCATAGCCAAAACCGATACGCAGCCCGGCAAAACCATGAATCTTCGATGCTGTTCTTGCCACAATGACATTATCCAGCCCTTCTTCAACCAGGTGCATCATGCTACTAAAATCCGGGTTATCCACATACTCATAGTAAGCCTCATCCACAAAGACCAGCCGATCACGGGCAACCGTACGAACAAAGTCCTCCATGGCTTTCTTCTCAATGATCGCAGGCAACGGGTTGTTGGGGTTACAGAGGTAAACCATCCGAGTATCCGGGCGAATAGCTGCATACATCGCTTCCAGACCAATGTGCATGTTTTCATCCACAGGCACATTGATGATCTCCGTACCCAGTGCCTCAGCTGTTCGGGTTAACTGACCAAAGGTTGGGTAGGGCGCTACCAGGGAGCCTGGAGTCAGACTGGCCAACACCGCCGCCGCCTCAAGTATTTCTCCTGACCCCGCACCGATGGTGATGCTTTCCGGCGGCACATCTTCAATCTCTGACAGTACATCAAGAATCTGACCACTGACGCCGCCATAGAGACTGCTCTCGTCGAATGCGTCCACCATGGCCTGAATCGCCTTGGGCGACGGCCCGTAAGGGTTCTCATTGGAGGACATGCGGATCGGTACCGAGGGCATCATTGATTGTGCGTTGACGGTACCCAACAGACGCGAACCTCCCGTCAAACGATCCAGTGCAGCACCACCTGCCAGCGCAGCAGTACCGAACAGCAATTTCCGGCGACTTAGTTTTGGGTTCATGCTTTTCTCCAGTGAGTGACTTAATAGATAGCTAAAACCCAAGCAAGATATTTGCCACAATACCTAAGAAAGCTGGAGTCACTCTCAGAATGGAGCGTAGTCACCAAAAAGAACGGCGATTTGCGACAAGTATCACGAAAATAAATCGTAATGGCTGTCGGGTAAACAAATTATGCCAGCTATAACTCTCTAAACTCTCTACATTTTGCACCAATCAGGAAAAACCGCACCAATACCGAACAGTCGCTCTTTGCCCCACTATAATGCGACTCTGGCATATCGCCCGATAATCGCACATTACAGTTTTTCCAGTTGACAACTTTAAACGAGACAGCACCACGATAATGCACCTCTGTTAAATTATCGCACCAAAAATGGGAACGTTCGGTTTATTTCATTCAACCTCCAGAATAGTTACCACCTGGCACAACCGTTGCAACAAATACTCCTGTATATCAATAACATAAACTAGGAGTGACCATGGTTGACCAGAGCAAACGCCCGCTTTCCCGCATTATCGCGCTGCTTGCAGCGAGTGCTGCGACAATGCCTTTAACCCTGTCTGCACAAACCAGTGACAGTGATCCAGCATTGGAAGAGGTCGTGGTAACCGGTACACGAGGGCGACCGCGTACGGTCGCAGACTCACCTGTACCCATTGATGTATTTGACGCAGATACGATTGAGTCTGTGTCATTTACCGATACCAATGATGTTCTGAAGACACTCGTGCCTTCTTATAATGTCTCCCGCAACCCGATCAGTGACGGTGGCACCTTTGTCCGCCCTGCCTCGTTGCGGGGGATGCCGACTGACAAGACACTGGTGCTGGTAAACTCCAAGCGCCGCCACCGTGCCGCGCTGGTCTCGATTGGCGGCTCGGGCACCCAGGGCCCTGATATTGCAACGATTCCCACGATTGCACTGAAAAATGTAGAGGTGTTGCGGGACGGCGCGGCGGCTCAGTACGGTTCTGATGCAATCGCCGGTGTGATCAATTTTATCCTCAAAGACAGCGCCGAAGGCGCCAGCTTTACTGTCGATACCGGCGAGTTCTATGAAGGAGACGGATCGCAGTACACGGTACAGGGCAATATCGGTTTGCCATTGGCGAATGAAGGCTTCATCAACCTCTCAGGTGAAATATCCCAGGCTGACGCCTCAGTCCGTGCCGAGCAGTACTGTGAGTCCTGGTTCTGCCTGGACCAGAACAACCCCGTCTATGATGCAAGCGCCGGTTACACCACTTATACCGAAGACCCTACTTACATGGCTGCGGTTGATGCCATGGGTGATGTGGTCCAGCCCTGGGGACAACCCAATACCGAAGCCCAGCGATTCTTCGTTAACTCAGAACTGCCCCTGACCGCTGACATGACACTCTACGGCTTTGGTAATTACTCCAGCAGTGAAACGGATGGCCCCTTCTTCTATCGCTACCCCGGTAACGGCACCATTGAAGACCTGCGTGAAGCGGATGGCTCGATCTACTCACCATTGGAAAAATTCCCCGGCGGCTTCACACCACGCTTCTTCGGTGATGTCTCCGATTTCTCAATCGTAGGCGGCCTCAGAGGCGAGTTGGGCAATGGTCTGATGTATGACTTCAGTGCCCGCACAGCAGAAAGTAAAGTCGACTACACTCTGACCAACACGGTTAACCCTTCTCTCGGACCTGACTCCCCCACTTCTTTCCAGCCAGGCGATCTGATCAACCAGGAAACCCAGGTTCAGGCAGACTTCAGCCAGGAACTGGACATCGGTTTAAGTGCTCCCGCCATTCTGGCCTTCGGTGCCAGCTATATGGACGAGACATACGAAATTACCGAAGGCGAGTTAAGCTCATACGAAGCCGGCCCCTACGCGGTCTCCGACCCCTGGAGCTTCTGTAATGCCGATGGAACGCCGACTGCGAGCGGCCTTTCTGTTATCGCCAATGGTTCTTCGCTGGACTGTTCGGATTCGAGTGACCCAGCCTTTACTGTCGTTGGTGTCGGCTCTAACGGCTTTCCCGGTTACTCACCTGAATTCTCCGATAATTATGAGCGTGACTCCTACGCCTTCTATGCCGACCTGAGTGCGGATGTGACAGCTGACCTGTTCCTGCAGGGGGCGATACGCTACGAGGACTACTCCGACTTTGGTAGCGAGGTGGTTGGCAAGCTGGCCGGACGCTACAGCTTGACCGAAGAACTGGGTGTGCGAGCGTCTTTTGGCACAGGTTTCCGGGCACCAACACCCGGGCAGCAGGGTACGACCAACGTGTCCACGCGTCTGCCGAACGGCTTCCCGGTCGCAACCGGCCTGTTCCCGGCCAGCGGCGTCGTGGCCCAGGCACTAGGCGCCACCCCGCTACAACCGGAAACCTCAACCAACTACGCGCTGGGGATGACAGCCGAGTTTGATGCCATCAGCATTACGGCTGACTTCTATCGCATTGATGTTGACGACCGGGTTTATTCGGTTTCAACCCGGGATGTGTCGACTGACCCAACCTCTGGCGAGGCTTATGATAATTACCTGGCACTTTCTGGTGCTAACGTAGCAGGTGCTGAAACCATTGGCGGGGTGTTCTACTTCACCAATGCTTTTGACACCAAGACACAAGGCCTGGACCTGGTTGCGACAATGCCCTTTAACTGGGACTCTGGTGCCAGCACAACGGTCAGCGCCTCTCTCAACTTCAATGAATCAGAGTTTGCCTCCGATCCCAGTGCTTTCCTTAACGAAGAGAATCAGTACGATTTCGAAAACTTTGACCCAACCTGGCGAGGCGTTCTCACCGCTCGCCATGCGGTTGGCCCGTTGACGTTTGTGGCACGTGCCAACCTGTACGGTTCTTATGAGAACTTCAATTCAGGCGAAGTACAAAAGTTTGATCCCGCCACTCTGTTCGACCTTGAAGGTCAGTATCAGATCAATGACGGCCTGAGACTGACGCTGGGTGGCCGCAACATTTTCGACTACTACCCAGAAAAAGACAGTATCGGCGATTACTGCTGCGGACGGTTGTACTCGTCAGGCACCGCTGTCAGCTGGCAAGGAGGATATTACTACGCTCGTCTGAGCGCCAACTTCTAAACTGGAGGTTGAGAAACACACGGCTCATGGCCTAAGGCCAAAACCAGGTAGTAAGTGCTGCCAGAATTTTTGGCAGAGTTTAGCCTGGCCCCGTTTTGGGGCCAGGTTTTTTTTATGCTTACGAAGCTATCGCAGCGCATGATGGGTTATGCCACTATTTATTCCTGACGCAGTAACCAGACAAACTCATCAGCCGAATGCCCTTTCAGCCCACCAGGCATTTCTCCCTCACTCAGTAACGTTAACTGGTAAGCAGGCTGGTAGCTATTCTCGATATCTGAATGAGTTGAAGAAAAAGGTGGCCCGTTCATGAGACTCTGGTCGTATTCAAAAGTAATCAGCAACTGGTCAGCACTACAAGTCACTTCTGTAATTTTTGCCGCGTACTTCTCGCGCATCGGTGGCGGTAGTGCCACAAAAGCGGCCCGATCATAGACAGCCTCCACCGTTCCCAGTATGTCAGCCGTCAGATCAAACAGGTCGCCAACATAAATATCAATACCTGGCGCCTGGTAGCGCAACAGTTTACCTGCTGTAGAAATGTCAGGCTCAACTTCCATCTCAGCAAATAACTGCTCGATAGCCTGCTCAACCAATTCCACGCCAACAATCCGATAGCCTTGCGATAACAACCAGGCTATATCCAGTGTCTTCCCACATAACGGCAAAAATATCCGATCGCCAGGTTCCAGCGCCAGAGCGCTGATATGCTCAACCAGCAAGGGGTTAACATCAGGCTCATGAAACCCGATCTCATTTTTCTGCCACTTGTCCTGCCAGAATTGTGCTTCCATCGTTACTCAGACTCCATATCGCGACTGATCGAGAACGGTCCCCAGGTCTGGCAAACCGGCATCAGCTCCAGGGTATTCACATTAACGTGCGGGGGCATCGAATTCACCCAGAATACCGTCTCGGCAATGTCCTGGGCACTCAAGGGTTGCGTGCCCTGATAAACCTGACTGGCCTTTTCCGTATCCCACTTGAAACGGACATTGGAGAAATTTGTTTCACACATGCCTGGTTCGATGTTGGATACACGAACCGGCTTGCCCTGCAGGTCAGCACGCAAACCGCGGGAAAACTGCTGCACAAATGCTTTGGTGGCACCGTAGGCATTACCTCCGGGATAAGGCCAGTTGCCTGCCGTTGAACCAATATTAATGACATGCCCCGTTTTGCGCTCAACCATATCCGGTAACACTCGGCGGGTCACTCTGAGTAGCCCCATGATATTGGTCTGTACCATGGTTTCCCAGTCATCCAGGTGCGCTTCATGAGCAGGTTCCAGTCCCAGTGCCAGACCCGCATTGTTGACGAGCACATCAATGTGTTGGAAAGCGTCAGGCAGGGAATCAAAAAAAGCATCAATTGAATTGTTGTCACTGACATCCAGGCGAGCCGCATAAACCTCGGTTACCGGTTTCAGCGATTCAGCCAGTGCCGCAAGTTTGTCTTCACTTCGGGCAGCCAGAATGACAGCAAACCCATTTTCAGCAAATTTCCGAGCGGCGGCTTCACCTATCCCGGACGAAGCGCCTGTTACCAGTACCACTTTATTCATATGATTCCCTGCTTATTCTCTAGAAACAATCACCAGGTTTTTATCCTAACGGCCTCATCATAATGACATCTCTTTGCAGGTCATTACCAACGGGGAAAACGTGATCGCCGACTTCTTCAAAACCAAATTTACGATAAAAGGCCATAGCCCTGGGGTTATGTTCCCAAACACCTAGCCAGGCAACGTCAGAGCCATGTTCCTTTAATGTGTTCAGGCAAACATCCATCAATGTTAGAGCAAGACCCTTGCCATGCCAGTTTCGATCAACATACAAGCGATGAATTTCACCAGGAGAAGAGCCACTCACACAAGACTCCACATCGGCCCAGCGAACTTGCGCATAGGCGATAAGCTGACTACTTTCTTCTGCTACCAAGGTCATAATACTGGGATTTTTAATTTCTTCTAACTGGATATCCAGGCCGTAGGTGTTTTTGCAGTGCAATTCCATGTCTTCCGCTGTATTGGTATCCGCAAAAGTATCACGAAATGTCTGCTCAGCCAGGTTTGCCAAAGCGATGGCATCACGCACAGTTGCCATCCGAATGGTTGGCATGAGAGTTCTCCCTGTGATTATTACTAATAATGAGAGGTCATATAGTAATCAGAGAGCCTAGAAAGGGCAAAAGCGACTGCAATTGAATACTGGCAATCGCTTTTGCAGACCACTGAATACCTTATTCTCTATTTGGAGGTGGCGTATAAGCGTCCTGAATACCTGTACTCATTTCCAGCATAGCGCCGATATCCAGGTAACGGTTGTTACTCTTCGTGTAAGGCTCCCACTCGATCAAGCCTTCCACGCTGGGATCGCCGGTTTTGGCAAACTGAGCCCAGATTGTGGAAGCATGGTCAGCCACCGTCATATCCACCTCATCGGTTTCCGGCATATTGGAATCACAACCACCACCACCGGAAAGGAAGATCATGGTCGGTGAATCTATGCCCGTAGGCACAGAACCGAAAACATAAGGCAGCTCCAGCCCATGGAAGGCCACGCAGGGCTCATCCCGCCAGGTCTTAGGCACCTGCGAGAAGTTATACACATAGGTGGCCGAGGACGCGGTACTGCTGTGTAGGTCAGCCATTTGCGGCACGCTGTATTCCAGCAAGCCTTGCTCCCCGGCATTAGCGCCTACAATCAACGGTACATCATGTTGTCGACCTTCGCTGAATATCTGCGAAACCGGATCGGGAATCACGTAACCATCAACCACGACATTGGCTCGAAATCCCACTTCGTCACTGGAACCGGCTGCGATAATGTCTTCCCAACTCGCCTCTCGCATGGCAGCCAGGACATCATCGCCCCCGGATGCACCCAATGCTTCCGCCAGCTGCACACCTTTGGCTTCAGCATCTTCGAGCATGGTGATACGCTCAGGTGACGTCAGTGCCGAACCGCTTTGTACGATGGCCTTATGAAAAAGCCCCTCTGTCAGCGGTGTTGCCATTTGCGAAATTGTTTTGGTGCCACCGCCCGACTCACCAAAGATGGTGACATTGTCAGGATCTCCACCAAACGCTTCGATGTTGGCCTGTACCCAGTCCAGCGATGCTTTCAGGTCAAGTGTCCCGTAATTGCCGGATGAGCCATTCTCATCCTCGGCAGACAGCGCCGGGTGAGACAAATAGCCAATCGGACCAAGGCGGCTATTGACCGTCACCAGCACGACCCCTTTGCTTGCCAGGGTTGGGTGCGTGTACGTAGTCGAGTTACCCGTACCAATGGTCAGACCACCACCATGAAAAAAAACCATCACGGGCCGTTTGTCTTCGGTAGTTTCCGCATCCGTGACAACGTTCAGATACAGACAGTCTTCACTGATCGGATTTTCCGCGCCCATACTGCTTGAACCCTGTGGGCAACGATCCGGCCACTCAACCGCATCACGCACACCATCCCAGGGTTGGGCGGGTTGTGGCGGACGCCAGCGCAAATTGCCAACCGGTGGCGCCGCATAGGGAATACCGCGAAAGATAGTCGCAGAGACACCAACAACGTCATCAGTCAGTGTCTCACCGCGCACGGAGCCCCATTGCGTTTCAACGACATCGCCAACGGCCACTGAAGCAGCCATTACGGCTGGTGCTGGATCGGCTTCAGGCATGGATTCGGTAGTCGTACCAGATGTAGACGCTGATTGACCACCGTCACTGCAGGCCACCACTATCGCTGAAAGGAACAAGCCTCCCAGGACAGGAAGTTTCCGATTGTTCATATTACCCCCTTTGATTGAGTTATTCCGTTAAACACCTATCAGCGTAGGGTAACAAGGGGCAGGAATCTATATCGGTCATCGCGATTTTAGAACGTCTGGCAGTAATGCGCGGACGTATCCAGGCAGAGCTTGTGGGCACTGCTGTCAAATGGCGGAATAATCAGGTTCCGGCAGCACTTCTACTTCAGGCTTGGCAAATAAATACCCCTGAAACAGAGACACTCCCATTTCAGCCAACGCTTGCAGATCCTCTTTGCGCTCAATCCCTTCAGCGATGACTGTAATATCAAGAGAGATCGCTGTGCTGATAATGCCTTCGGCAATCGCACGTTTGACCCTGTCATCAGCGATGCCCTGACAGATTCCCATATCCAGTTTTATGATGTCAGGGCTGAACCGGCTCAGCAAGTTCAGCCCGGCAAAACCGGCACCAAAATCGTCAATGGCAGTGATGAAGCCACGGTTATGATACTCATTGAAAATGCCTTGCAGGTGGACAGGGTCTCTCACCGGTTCTGACTCGGTCACCTCAAACATGATCTGCTCAACCGGGAACTGATGCCGGGCGGCCTCTTCCAGTGTGGCTCTGATACAACTTTTGGGATCATAAACAGCGTTGGGCAGAAAATTGATGCTCAGGCGGGTTTTAATGCCCAGCCTGGCTGCAATCTCGATGGCTTTGACCCGGCAGGTCTGATCAAAGCGGTAGCGATTCTCATCAGTCACCCGCCCCAGTATCTCGCCTGCGCCAGAGCCATCCTTACCGCGTACCAGTGCTTCGTAGGCGTAGACAGAACGCGACTTAATATCGACGATCGGCTGGTATGCCATGGTGATTTCAAAGTCCAGTGGCGTGCTGTCACGGCAGAGCTTGCATCCACTACTGCTCGTATTGTTCTTTGCTTCCAATGTTAAGGCCTTCCGATTACTCGGGATGAGAGACAAAGATGAGTTCTTCCGTGGCAAAACCAAGCGACCTGGCTTTTTCAATAAACTGATCCATCAGTGCATCATCAACGGTGGGTGTTCGCGACAACAACCACAAATAAGAGGTATTGTACCCGGACACAAAGGCATACTCATACCCTTGCTGATCCAATTCAAACACAATATAAGAGCTGTAAAAAGGTCCGAAGAAAGAGACTTTCAGGTGACCGGTACTTTCATCTTCAACGAAATAGGCTTTACCTTCCGCACTTTGCCATTCGCCCTCTTCTTGCGAATACCCGCGATTAAGCACGGTAATGCCACCATCTTTGCGGGGTGAATAAGTTGCGGTGACCTGGCTGAGGCCATCTTCGAAACTGTGGTCCAGGCGGGCTATTTCGTACCACCGCCCCAGGTATCTATCTACTTCGAAATTACTGACCGGCTCTACGCCCTCAGGGGTTGCGGTGCAGCCACTCAGGGAACCCAGCAGCAACAACATCACCAGCAAAAACTTTCTCATCATCAACTCCTGACTCATCGTCAGCCACGGGACGGCATGAACTGATACCTGTATCGGCCAAGCCTGCAAACTATTAATAAAAAAGCGCTGAACCTGAGCAAGGTAAAGCGCTTTTTTATGCCTTTTTGTTAGATACGAATCAGAGACGCGAACGGGTCAACTCGATATCCGCATTGCGCCACTGTCCTTCAAACTGGCGTTTGACCAGTTGCGCTTCAGCTGTTTTACCTTGCGCCTCCAGCGCCTGGTACAGACCAAAATTGGCCCAGCCATTTTGCTGGTTCCACTCCAGATCCTTGCGATAGACAGCTTCAGCTTCTTCAGCACGACCGGCTTCCAGCAGGGCAGCACCCAGGTAGAGACGCATGGACTGAGACCAGTCGGGCGGCTCGGTGTAATTCAGGTTATCGTAAAACTCAACTGACTGCTCGTAATGAGCAATCGCTGAATCCAGGTCACCTTCAGCTTCATCAATTTCGCCCATCAGTGCATGCATGGCCAGGGTCAGCACATGGTCAGCTGGCGTCGGGCCGACGCCAACATTCACGTCATCAGCCTCAATCTGCTCGCGCAGATTTGCCAGTTCTTGTCGCGCAGGCTCCATGTGCCCTTTGGCCACATGTGCACTGCCCATCACGTAACTGAGCATACCGCTGAGGTAAGGGGTAATCGCTTTGTCACGGTTATCCGCATACTCAGCATGTATTTTGTCCCATTGGCCAAACACCTTATCCATAATCCAGACATGTGCCACATTTTTCTGTTGGCGGCCATTGGCAACGGCTATCTCACTTGCATCAGGTGCATTACGCGCAGCCGCTTCAGAGGCGCCAGCATAATTGCCCTGCAACATGTTCGCATAACGCACAAAATCCAGCGCGTGACCGGAATGCGACTTGTGAGACAGCGGATATGTGCCAATCAATGGAAAGTTAGTATCCCCCCATAACTCGGCAAATTGCTGGTCTACGATTTGTGATCGTTCATTGGTACGAACGGCTTTTTCATACTCGCCAACACGCAGGTAAATATGGCCCGGCATATGCACCATATGGCCCGAAATTGGTACCGTGGACTCCAGCTTCTGGGCCGCCGCCATCGCCAGTTCTGGTTCAGCGGACGCTTCCATCAAATGAATATACAGGTGATTCGCTCCGGGATGATCATGATCAGCCACCATAGCAGCTTCAAGCGCCGCCTTGGCTTCTGCAGTGCCTGGTTTGGCTGAGCCGTCGGCATTCCAGTAATCCCAGCGCGTGGTATTCATATAGGACTCGGCAAATACCGCGGCAATATCCGGATCATCCGGATACTGCTCGTGCAAGCTCCGCATGGCATCCATGTAGGCCATATCACGTTCCCGATCATCCGGAATCGCATCCTTGTTATAGAGAACGAACAAGGCGTTAATCATGTCACGCTCTTTGGCTGTGCCATTGTTGGACAGTTCCAGCGCCTGACGAATGGCTTCCAGGCCAGCCCCCTGTGGGTCATCCGGCATGTTGGCGTAACGGCTGTTAGGATTGGGCCCAGCGGCGTGAGCCAGGCCCCAGTATGGCATCGGGCTATCCGGATCCAGGCGGGCGGCTTCCTGGTAGGAGGCGATAGACTCCGGGAAGTAGAAACTCCAGGCCATGCGCAGCCCCTGGTCAAAGAAGTCCTGCGCCGAAGGCTCATCAATGGATGTCATGCGGCTGTAAGTGCCGCCTCCAGGAACCAGAACAGCGAGTGGCTCATTCTGTGCCATCGTATCGGTCAGTGGCAGGAGCGATAAACCGGCCACAAAAAGGGTGAGAATTCGGGGCATAACTGCATCCTCTTTAGTTGTTGTTCTGCCAGTATACGCCAACGAGCAGGTGCTCGAATACGCAGTAACGATTTGTTGCATGGCATTTATTGATACACATCAATCGTTACTATTACTGATAACTCGACACAGATAATCTAGCTTGAATTATCCATGATGTCATTGGACACTCGCAAAGGACAACGCTAATGTGCTGTCTTAAGGGTTATTAGCCATAACAACATAAGCATTCGCCAAGGAATTAACCATGCACAGTCCGCTGAAATCCGCCATCCAACGCTCGCTGGCCGCAGCGATTCTACTCTCCCTGCCTCTGGCCGCAAACGCACAACCGGCCTCTGAGGGGCAGGACTGGGTCGACCTGGCCGTTCATAATTTTGGTGCACCTATCAATACCATGTGGGCGGAAGGTGAACTGTCGTTTGCTGATGACGGGACCATGGTATTTTGCAGTGCACGCGAGGACATGGCCGTCGCCCCTGGCGATCCTAAAGACCTCTATATCGCTAACTTCAACCCCGACACCGGCAGTTGGGACACCCCTGTCAATATGGGTATTCCCATCAATGCGGCCCCGGCAATGGATGAAGACCCACTTCGCATGGGGGATGATCGGGAGCCCTGGATTACAGCCGACGGACAAACCATTTATTTCAAGTCAGACCGCCTGGCCACCACCTCGCCTCGGAACAACAATGACATATTCGTCATTAACAAACAAAGCGATGGCAGCTGGAGTGACCCGGAACTGGTCGGCTACCCCATCAGCACTAATGAAGGTGATGAGCACTGCCCAGCCATATTACAGGACGGTGAAACGCTGTGTTTCGCGTCACGGCGAGCAGGTGGATACGGTGGTTCTGATATCTGGTGTGCCAGTCCAGACGGTGCCGGTGGTTGGCAGGATCCTGTCAATCAAGGGCCTAACATCAACACTGCAGCGGAAGAGTTCCATTTCAGTCAAGATGAGAGCGGCAGAGTGTATTTTACCTCGGCGCGCCCCGGCGGTTACGGCGGCATGGATATTTATAGTGCCATGCAGTTGGGTGTGAATGAATGGAGCGAAGCAAGCAATCTAGGGCCACAGGTGAACACGGCAGCGGCAGATATGTGCCCTGCTCTGCCTCCAGGTGGCAAAACCATAACCTGGTTCTCAACACGTCAGGATAACAGCCTCGGTAATATTGATATCTTCTGGACCAACAAAAGTAATATCAACACTGATAATTGATGATGCTTCGACCCGTTGCCTGCTTAATACGAAGCGGGCAACGGGTCGCCACCAAACCTTGTTATCCTTCAAATGTTTCCTGGACCGGCTCTTCAACCGCTTCGTATTGAAACTCGATACCGCCGATACGACCTGACACACGATTGTAAAACCACAGTCCGACTGCGGTGCCAAGGTACATAAAGATTCCCTGCATAAGTGGCATGGAAATTAACATTCCCAGACCAAAGCCTGCCATTCCTGGTTCTGCCCCTGCGGGAATTATCATGGTAAGCAGTATGAATGGCAGCATAATCACGAATGAAGCGACCATCGCAATAATGGCTACCACTTTTGCTGTTTGATGAACCGAAAATCTTTTTACCTGAATTTTCATTTCTATATCCCTATTTGTTATTAAACACTTCCTGCTTTAGACATCCTCAGGTCACCGATTGACCATCCAGAATTTCTTCAATCACCATGCTGATTCGGGCAATCTTTGCGGCGTCCATGGCATCGGGGTGGGGCGAGGCAAACTGGCCCGAGTCATTATCGAAATACAACCCATTGGCATCGGCAAACTCATCCGACAAAGCGGCTTTGACCAAAATATCAGCGCCAATCTGGATATCCGCACCATCACGCCCATAGGCTTCTTTAACCATCTTGGTGCCAAGCAAGGACCCTGGGTTTACCGCAACAATTAAAGGCCCCTCTCCCGCTTGTGATAACGCTTCATGACGGCTCCACATGGTCAGCGCCAGCTTGCTCTGGGCATAGACTTCACCATCACTGAGACTACTCGGGCCACGCAGCGCATCGAGATCCACCGTCGATTGTGCAGCCGAGGAAATGTTGATGACCCGACCACTGTTGCCCAATAACGGCTCCAGCAACTGCGTCAGCATGTAGGGAGCAAACGTGTTGACCATGAAGCGTACATCCAGACCATCGGCCGACATGCTCTGAGAGGTTACATAAACCCCGGCGTTATTTATTAGCACATCCAGATTACGGTGGTGTTCAAAGATACGGGTAGCCAACTCGTCAACATCATCTTTAATGGAAAGGTCGGCTTGATAGCTCTCAATCTGAGCATCACTGTTGATATCCAGCAATTGCTGGCTGGCCGCTCGCTGCCAGCTTGCTTTCACTGCGACCGTGCAGCAGGACATGATGCCCCAGTTCCACGAACTTTTTCGCAGCAGCAAGACCAATGCCATCTGTCGAACCGGTAATCAATATGGTCTTTGTCATTTGACTAACTCCTTGTGATTAACGATCTTAATGACAGTGTATCTGTTAACGGGATAACATCATACTGCTGTTGATTTCACCAGATAACAACTACCCAATCAGCTATCTTCTGGCAGGTTTTCAAACTCTTTTTGCTTGTCCTCATACCAGTTATTCATCGCTTGCGGATCCTGCATGAGTACCTGAATACGCTGCATGGCTTCCAGGTGACCAGGATCCTGGATTTCCAGCATCTCCATACCATGTTGCTGTGCTTTTTGAGCGATTTCATCAAAGGTCTCTGCTTGAAATTCAGCATCACAAGCTCCGCCAAGCTGCTCACATGTCATCGTCTTCATGTTTTCACTCCTTTAATTAACCAGGTTGCGATTAATTCAGCTGATACCCAGTCACAATACCATCCCGATCAAGGTACACAACGCATTGATACATATTAAGATTAAACACACTTTGCGCCACTATTTGCCGCCCAGTTGCTGTTTCTTCGCTCTGGTAACCCAACAGATTGGCTGTATCGAGTTGACGCCTGACACTGCTTTCTTCAATGCCGGAGATAAAGTTTCCGCAGAGATACACCACTTCCTTGCGGGCCTCATTCCAGAAAAATGCCGCGACCACAACAATCAGAAAAACGATAATCCAGACCACCATCCTGACCAGTAAGCTATTCATGGATACCTCACACTATCGACATAGTCATAAGAACGCTCTATCAACGTTTACAATGTATGTTTGGCAATATGCCTGGAGATTTCGAGGATTTCTGTCGAGCCAGTAAACTCAAATTTCACCATACCCAGTGCGGAAAAATAGACCTGTAATTCCGCATCGAGATCAAAGGTGCCTGATGTCTCTACTGAGTAGGTAACAATGTTCTTATAGGGGAGAGAGGTGAAGTCTTTCTTGCTGCCGGTCATGCCTTGCACATTGACCGCAATAATCCGGGCTGTGGTGAAGACGACACCATCACGCATGGATTTGTAAGCATCGATAATGTCTTCGCCGTCAATCAACAACTCTCTGACTTTGTCCGCATAGTCGGCGTTTTGCTTGAGTTTGAAGAAGTTCTTGTTTTCAAAATCAATCATGAGGGCTCCCTGCTAGTGTGTTAGTTCTGCAGGCAGTTTACCCCTCATTGAGGATTTATTGCACTATTTTGGTGTGATGAAAGGGTCGGCAAGGACAAGGCGTCACTCTCCTGTACGGCTCCATGTACACATTTTCAGCCTTGTCCTCACCATTGAATTGACGGTGCATCATCACAACACAATGGTTTGATGCACCGTTGTGTTAATCACGTATGCCAGTACGCATTGATGATTAACTCAGCACCTGCACCAGATCCCATGATGCATCCTGTGTTGCCAGGCCAACAATGGAGATCAGACCATACTGACCAAAGTCCAGATTCACAATATCGTTCTGCAGGAACTCGGCAGAAAGCAGGAAAGGCAGAATGTCGTCAACCGAATCGAAGTCATACCCGGTATCAAACACTAACCTGTCACCACCTGCAGCATCGAAATCCATAATTAATGCATCACCAGCCTGATGGTAAACAAAATGATCTTCTTCCTCTGTGCCGCGAGCCGGACCGTCCCCATTCAGCATAATGGTGTTGAAATTCAACACACCTTCATCACCCACCAATGGAGAGTCGTCGCTGACGACTCCATCACTGCCGTTACCAGAGCCGCCGCCATCACCATTGCCGCTGCCACCATTATCTCCGCCGTTATCACCATCGCCGTCCCCCGGGCCTGGCCAGTCTCCGAGGTCAGGAATCAGGCCGGTGCCAGCAAGTCCGTTAACCACCTCTTCACCGACCTGCTGAACCACAGCCACGACCTCCATCACCGGTTGCAGATCTTCTGGATTAATGACTTCCTGATTTGTCAGTGCGGTCACAAACGTTTCCAGTGACCCGGCAACACCTTCCAGGAATTCAGTCAATGAGGCAAAGACATCCAGGTTCTCGAACTCACCATTATTCAAACCGCCAGTGATTTCATCAATCAACTGGTAGACGTCCGATAACAGGGAATCAACCAGGGCAAGGCCATCCTCTTGCGTGAACTCAACCGTACCCAGCAACAGGTTCCTCAGCAATCCAGTGCTGCTCTGAGTGATATCAGTCAGCAAATCAAAGACGGGCTGCAGTTCCTCACCGCCAGGGATATCGCCACCGCCACCCAGCGCATCTTCAACTGCATCACCCAGGTTAGAGAGGTTGAGCAACTCACTGACTTTAGGCAACAGGTCGGCCAGGACGGCTTCAATATCTCCGGTCTGCACTAACCCCAACTCATCAATGAGATTTTCCAATGCTTCGCTGTAACTTGGGACACCAAGCAAGTCATCGAGCACACCTGGCAGAACAGGATCCTCATCACTGCCGCCCAATACATCGGTGACTCCACCCACGACATCTTCAACCACACCGCCTATCACATCACCATCCGGTAATGCAGGCTCACTGGGCTCTGTCGGCAAACCTGGCAGACCACCTACCAACCCGCCAACGAGGTCATCAATAAGGTTTTTGAGTACGTTATTTTCTGGATTCAATAAAGAGAGTGACATTGTTATTAACTCCTGATGATTTATATTTCAATTGCGTTGCACTGAGCGGTTGATTTCATCCCTGCACTGCAGCCAACAATCCGAGCCTGATGTTTCAAGACGGGGACAGGCTATGCGATAAAATCAAAAGGAGGTATCGGGCATACCTGACAGGAATCAGGCATAATCTGACAGGTACAATTTCCCATAGTGAACCGGCAAAACTGCCAGCCTCTGGCTGGCATTAATCAGAAGTGGATGAGAGCATGGGGTATTTTCTTTATGCAGCTATTGAATGGTGCCTTGCTCAAGCGCGTATTTTCGGAACATCAATCTCGTAAAAAGGAAGTAAAAATGTTGTTGAAAGTGGTTACATCCGTATTGTTAATGAGCGCACTTTTGCCAGACTCTTTCGCTCAAGAGGGAGAAGTCTGCTCACTGGAAGAATGGCCGTATGACATGCTGACAGCCTGGCAATCTCACAGCATGATTTCCAATGAGAAAACGTCGTGCTATGCAAAGCTTATTACGACCATGGATATTGCACGTGACTTGCGAGACCAGGTCATTGCTGAGTTTGACAGCATTCTGCCTCGCGCGGCCTATAAAGTGGTGGGTCTGGACCCGGTGAACGCTGCCTTGGACGGCGTCGATCGTCCGATGGTCGGCGCCATGTACGTCAGCAATTTTTTGCCGAACAACGCAGCCATTGCGGTTGACTCTGCGCAGATACTGATAACTGAGCCCGACATACTTTTCCGTGTAAAAGACAGCGCGATTAACGATGCCAATACACTGGAAGACGCCCTGAGTCACATCGATCGGGTCTATGCCTTTACTGGAATCGATGAACGTCAGTTTTATCGACGAAAAGGGTGAAATACTTGCTGAAGAGAGAGGCGATTACCTGGGTGGAAACCCGTTACAAGGGGTGCTGGAGGTCGTGAAAGAGTTACGCCGCCAGGATGAATCATTGCAACCAGGCGACCTGGTGAGCTCAGGCTCTTACATGCCTCCCATCCCGGTAAAATCAGGCATGGAAACCGTCACACGCTATGAAGGCATTGGTGGTCAGACCCTCGAAGCCAGGGCATCCTATCGATGACATTAGTGTCGGGTTGACAGCATATCACGGAGGGCCGTGGGCAACATGGCTCTTGCCCTCTGTGAGATCGCTTGCTCGTGCCGTTGCCAAAGAATGCCCAGATAGATAATACCCAGACCGATAATTGTCAACGCGATGGGAAAAAGCCAGCTCTCCCTGAACACATCAAATGCCAGATACCCCAGATAACCGCAACTGCCTAATGCCCCGAAGACGACAAACACCTTTCTTACCAGAATGGCGCCAAGTCCGATCATGATCAGGTTGATGCAAAAGTAGATAAACCTGGACAGCTCATTGTTGGAATCGAGAAAAGTCAGCCCGCACCAGAAAGCTGTGACACCCACCAGGTAGAGCCAGAAAGCATAATCTCCGTGCCGATGTGAGCGAACATCGACCCCAATCGCAAGACAAGTTACCAGCAACCCCATAATCAGAGAAACCACTCGACGCAGCTGCCAGGTCACATCATTCCCCAGCAACATCTCAGCAACATCCGCACTCATCACACCCAGCGCAATTGCCAGCGGCATCACCAGAAAAGGATACGCGTATTTCTTCAACACCAGGATGGCCGCCAGCACAGTGCCGATCTCCATGGCAAACCGATGCCAGGCAATGTCACGGGAGAAACTCAGGTAGTCCTCCCGGTCAGGCCATATTCCCATCCATTCCTGCAAGCCATAGATAGCCAGCGGGACCAGACAAACCACAAACGTTGCACAAACCCCGGCCGGGATTGCCATGCCCTGACTGCTAAGCCGATTAGTAATGGCAATACCAATCACGGCATAAAGCGCTGCGATAACCACGATGGCAGCGCCGCCAAAAGACTGCCAGCCCAATGACATGAAGACAGTCATGGCGCCAATGGCGACCAGACCACCCAGGTAATACAAAATATGAGTGAAAGAGAACTGCGGCTGATTTTCAGTTTGCTCGATAAAATACTGCTGCAGGGCTTCCACCTGTTCTCCGGTAATCAAACCTCTGGCTTTCGCACCTTCCAGCATCTTTCGCGAGATTTTCATGATGTTCCATTGCCAGCGCTCTGCAGACGCCAGGCTTTTTCTGTAATGCTGATCAATCTTTCTTGTTGGCTGACATGACACCGACAATAATACCTATCATCAACCCCGCACCGGCCAAACCAGCCAGTATGATCACTGTCGCGCCAACAATCGCACCGACAACAAGCCCGGCAATCGTGCCCAGTATCAGACCAATAAAAATACTCCAGGCGATGAACTTTCTCTTGCGGCCGCTTTTCTTTTGCTCGTCGTTTTCCATAACTTCCCTTCCTGACAACATTCGAATTAAAGGGTGTGACTCCCCGCTTTGGGAGAAGGTCCATACTGATTGGTTTCCGGCTTAGAGTCCAGCACCATGAAAACCAGCATCACGATAGCGCCGATCAACGGCACGATGTAGATCAATATCCACCAACCTGTTCTGCCAATATCGTGCAGGCGACGGACGGTCACGGCAATACTGGGTATGAGAACAAACAAGCTGAAAGCGCCGCCTAAGAACCCAAATTCAGCGCCCTCGCTATAGGTGCCTGTCATTCGGTCCAACACCCCAAGTACCAACTGGACAATGAATACAAACAAAACAAATTGCCAAAACTCTTTGCGGCGTGATCGGCCGGTAAATGTTGCGTACTTGTTAAACGGCTCAAGATACCACTTCATGTGACACTCCTTATTTGAGTGAATGATTATTGCCAGTCATACAGGGTCAAGACAGCAAACCTGATTCTTTTATACCGCTTTTTTGAATGGCATTGAAGTGGCCAAAAGGCTAGCCGACACTCTGCAAGCATCAGCGAAATGTTTTCAAACCTCTTTAGGCGTGCAAGGGGTTGAGTGAGAGCGGGTTGGTAAGCAGGAAGGATAACAAAGAGGAACACCCTGCAAGGCCGTAAAACCTTGCAGGGCATCTAAGTTGATCAGAACTCGAAACGCAGTCCCATGGTGTACTTGCGGCCGGCAAAGCTGGCATCTTCCACAAAGGGCGCATAGCCCTGATAGGAGACCTGTGGCTGATCTGTCAGGTTGCTGCCCGTCAGGAAGGCATGCAGGCTGTCGGAAACACTGTAGTGAATCTCGGCATCAACACGATCTTCGGCGGCATAGAACTCATCGCTCTCAATATCGCCACCCAGGCCTTCGATATAGTCATCACGATAGGTGTAGTCGATACGAGCACTGAATCCGCCCCAGTTATACCCCAGTGTGACGGTGTACAGCAGCTCTGAGAAGCCTTCCAGCGGCAGATCACGACCATCTGTGCGGTTCGGGTAGTTCGCATCACTTTCAGTCAGTGTCGTGCTCAGTGCCACGTTCAGGCCTTGCAGCGCGCCTGGCAGGAAGAACAGGTTCTGCCGGGCAATCAGCTCAATGCCATAGTTCTTGGCATCAGTGCCGTTAACCGGACGCTCATACTCAAAATCGCCATTGGTCACTGGTATTGGAATACCATCGCTGCCCAGTTCATTGAACTCGTAGGTCTCGGTATAAGTGAAGTCAGCAATATCCTTGTAGAACACACCCACCGAGTACAGGCCGCCCTGCTCTGTGTAGTACTCAAGCTGTGCGTCAAAGTTATCCGAGATCGCCGGTTGCAGATTGGCGTTACCGTCTTCGATATTACCTTCATCATCCACCCAGCGACCACGAGACAGCTCGCTCAGTCGCGGACGCGCATAACTGCGGTTATAGCTTTCACGCAGGATTAGGTTTTCGCTCAGCGCATGACGCAGGTGCAAACCTGGCAACACGAATCCGTGTGAATCACTGCGCGACACTGGCGTCACACTGGCCACGTCATTCAGGTAACTGACCACCTTGTTTTCGTTATCCCAGCCGTAACGCTCATAGCGAAGACCACCAATGATGGTGTGAATGCCAGTTTCAAAGGTACCCATGGCATAGACAGCAGAAATGGTTTCTTCCGCATCGTAGTCTTCCACGTTGCTGTCTTCCAGCGAGTCATCTTCAACAAACTCAAACAGCTCAGGATTGCTCTGCAGCATGGCCAGGCCGACCTGAGGCTGCACATCAAAGTACTTGGGCTTGCGGAAAATCACTTCATCAGTTGGTGTCAGAACCTGGGCATACGGGAAAGCGTCATCTGTCTCATACAAATTAACTGTCAGGTCCCGTGTCTGTGAACTCAGGCGATATTTAGCACCGGTTTTGAAGGTGAAAGCGCCACTGTCCAGAGCGAAGTTACGCTCCCAGTCCAGTCGCGCACTGAAAGCATCTTCCGTTTTTTCACCGTAGACTTTTTCCAGCTCGCCTTCGGTCATCAGACTCAGATCCGTTGAGTCAACACCATTGATTACATCAACGCGGATATCACCGTTTGGATCGAACACTTCATATTCAAAGATGAACCAGGGATCATCCGGTTCCATCAACATATTCATTTCGCTGTCGTCATGAATCTCGCTTTTGTTGCTCGAGTAAGACAGGTCGTAGGTAAGTACGTCGGCATCATTCTCATGGCTGCCACCGGCCGAGATGGAATACAGCGTATTGTCCTGATCTTCCAGCGTACCAATCCAGCCGCGCGAGCCTTCACTGTCAGCCGTGCCACGACCGTAGCTTGGCGTCAGCTCAGCATAGGTTTTGTCGCCATCGGCGTCATTGCCAAAGGCAGTATCAATGTCGATATCCGTTTCATACTTATTGCCCTGGCGCGAGTAAGTACTGACCATTGGCCGCAAGTAAAATGAATTACCTTCACTGATGCGATAATCAATGGAGCCACTGACGGTATTGGTTTTGGTCTCGCGAGTGTCGTGCTCAAAGTGAGTCGACTCCATGAACCAGACCGGGTCACCACCATAAGCCCCCAGCTTCAGTTCAGGGTTTGTTTCTGGTGAGACCTGGACCCAGTCCTGGTCTGCGTTACGTGAATAACGGTCCGTGTCATAACTGCTTACCGTCAGACTGACACCCAGATTGTTCTGGTCACCGTTAACGCTGAAAATATCTGAGTAAGAGAACGTACCGGACTGCCCCCAGTTACCAGGCTCTTCATTAAGCTGTCCTGACAGATCAACACTCATTTGTCGGCCCTGGCGCTGGAAAGCGCTGCGAGACACCAGGTTGACGATACCACCAACAGCATCACCGTCACGATCCGGTGTCGGTGCCTTGATCACTTCAATCTTGGTCACACCATCCGCCGCCAGTTGACGCGGGTTAAAGCTGTTGCTGCCACCAGAGGAAGGCACACGATTGCCGTCCATCTGCACCGAGTTGTATTCGCCGGAGACACCGCGAATATTGATGCTGCCCTGCGAGCCATCCTGGTCCAGGTCGACACTGATACCAGGAAGACGTTGCATGGCCTGACCAATGTTGCCATCAACCATGGCGCCAAAGGACTCTTCCGAGATCACGTTAACAATACCGGCAGCAGTCTTTTGTTCGTTGATGGCGCGATCTGTACCTGTGCGCATGCCACGCACAGTGATCATTTCAATACCTTCCTGGCGATCCAGGTCCATATTGAATGTCGTCGTCTGGTCAGCCTGTACGGTTACTGTTCCCTGCTCTGGTTGCAGACCTACGTAAGTAATCACAACCTCGTACTCACCCGGTGGGATATCGGTGATCGAGAAGCGGCCACTGGCATCGGTATAGTCACGATAGCGCGCATCGGAGATAGTCACGATAGCGCCTTCCAGCGAACGGCCTGACCCTGATTCCGAGACACGACCTGTGAGCGAGCCTTCACCGGATTGCGCAGCAGCATGTGAGGCTCCCAAAACAAATGCCAGGGTAACAGCTCCCTTTTTGACACGCTCAAGTTCGCGTACCAGTTGCTTCTTTACAAATCCCTGGCGGATGGCTTGGGATTCATCTCGTCGCTCGATAGTCATGTATAGCCTCGATAATTCAGTATGAAAATACGGTTCTTATTCGACGGCGATACTAGTGGCAGGAGGTGTCGATTCAGTGACAAAGATGTGATCGTTCAGTGACAGGGCTGTCACAGTCGCAGCAACAACCCTGTTGGAGTAGTTTCAGGCTAGCTCAGTGGTTTAGTTCAGTGGTAATGCCATGTAGCGATTGAACCCTGAACCACCTTTTGAGCCAGCATCATAGACAAACCCGTAGACTGGTTCGCCTGCCTGGTTCAGGTGAACGGAACCGCGCACCCATCCGCCTTGAATGTTGTCAACGACACGCATCGGCTGCTGCCAGACACCAGGCTCACTGGATTGGGTATGATAGATGTCACGCGAGGCTTCTTCGATGAACAGCAAGTGCAGCACACCATTGTGATAAATCAGGTCTGCCCCGACCTGTTCGGAATCCACAGCACCTGTCACCACCGACATGTCTGAGATTTTGGCAAGTGCTGACAGCTCACCATCATGAGACAGACGACGCTCATACAACATGCCATCACTTTCACGGTAAACAATGATGCTATCGCCAGTTTCAGGATCGATAACCAGCGGTGCGATCGCACCATTATCGATATCTCGTGTGCCCAGGTCAGATGAAATCTGCTGACGATCGGTGAGGGTGTTGTCGGCACGCAGGTGGCGGACAAAGCCCTGACCATCCAGCGACGTGTATGCCAGCGTTACCTGACCATCGTCTCCGACTGCCATGACCGGTCCTGACAAATCAGGGGCCATGTCGGTATCCAGCTCGCCGGGCTCAGTCCAGTTACCATGCACATCGCGGAACTGCATAAAGAGCTTGTGATCACCCGCATACAATGCCACCAGCGACCCATCCTGGCGCGCAATCAGGTCAGCATACTGGGTTGGTGGTTCAGCTGGCTGTGCGATCGATTCACTATTGACCAGCCATTGCCCGGCAGCGCCAGCAGACAGATCAAAAGCGTGGTAAAAGACTTCCTCACTTTGCTGGTGAATCAGATGGATCACATCGCCATGGCGGGCAGCAGCCACGCCTTCCAGATCATCGGCGTCAGGCCGGTTCTCACCATCGACTTCACGCCAGCTATTGCCGTAATCCGTCGAGATCATGGCCATGAAACGGTTATCCGTTTCCGTGGGCTCCATAAAGAAATACAGCGAACCATTTCCTGTCTGGTAAGGGCCGATACGTCCTGGCGTTTCAATAAATGTGCCGCCCAGGTGACCGGGCTCCGCCGACAACGTCAGTTGCAGCGGCTCAACACCCGCCAGTGGCTGACCGAGTCCATTGACCAGACGGAGGTCCACAGACAGCCCGTCTTCAGAAAATGTCGGGCCATCCGAGAAGCGGCGAACCACCAGTGGCCACTCCCACTCCAGTGCATTACCGGTTTCACGCCAGACCGGAGTGGCGACTTCAGCGTTTAGTCCCAGGCCATCATCCCAGTCCTGGGTGGCTTCGCCCAGCAGACGTGTGGTTTCATCACCCGACTGATACGCATCAGTTTTGATGATGGACACTAATGGCGATGCTAGTGAAGGGTAAGGGAAGTGCGCGTAGCCGACCGGCTGCCAGGCATCATCATTCGCCCGGTATTGCAGGCTGATTTGATGACCGTCTGCTGTCACCTCGCTGGCCAGGACCTGTACACGCAGCCTGAAAGGGCTGTCGTAGTGCAATGCCGTCATGGTGTTTTCAGCAGCAGCCCAGCCTGCGTCGGCATTCAACGCCACAGAGGCGTCACTTCTGACGCGATAGGCCAGCCAGTTCAGGCTAGGCGCCACTTCAGCTTCCTGTGCAGCGCCAACCGACATGCTAGTTGCCGCGAATAACGGCAACGCCACTGAAAAACAGACCTGTTTTAGCACACGGGTTCGATCTAATCTCATCACTTTACTTCTACCTGCTTTGACAATCGCTGCTTTACAGCGACCCATAATGAATTAGGCAGAAGGTACCAGACGGATCATGTCCAGCGTGTGACAGTGATATGACTACTCAGCCGCAGGCATTGCCGACATATCCATCCACATAGGCTCCCAGATATGACCATCCGGGTCAGCCAGCATGCGGCTGTACATGAAACCATGATCCTGCATAGGACTGACATCAGCGGTGCCACCGTGCTTGCCTGCTGCGGTGTTCATGGCATCGACGCCTTCGCGGTCATCGCAGGAAATGCACAGCATGACTTCACTCGATGTGGTCGGTGGAATGGGGCGATCGGTAAATCCTCGCCATTTGTCATGGGTCAGCAGCATGACGTGGATAGTTTCACTCCAGACCATGCAGGCCGCCGTCTCATCCGTGAATTGCGGGTTATTCTCAAAGCCCAGTGCGTTATAAAAAGCCATTGACGCATTCAGATCAGCGACGGGCAGATTGACGAAAATCATACGGGACATACGTATCTTCTCCAGGTTGTTATTAGAAAGGCAGCGTGGGCTGCTCTCTCTAGTCGAACAACCGGGCAAGATTTCGACAACCGGGTTTAAACTGCTACTTTATATTCAGACTCAAATTGATCAGATTTCCACTCTGATTGAAGCACACTTTCTAATTTGGCGAATTAACACAATTCTTATTACATTTGGTGGTAGTCATAAGGCATCCATTTCTCCTTCCGAAATTATTTATTGGCTATTATTTCTCCAAAAAACCTTTAATTTCTCAATAATCTCTTCAAACTCACCTTCAACAGGCAAAACATGATTTAGCCTATACCAAAAAAACTGATCTACATCTTCCCAAGGCACGGATATTTCTATATTTCGAGTGTAATCACCTTTGATGGCAGACATTTGTAATCTAGCTCTAGCGGTATCACTAATTGATTTGCTGTATTCAATATAATGCATACCCAGCTCAGGTTTTTTCTCTACACCTTGAAACCTTGTAGAGTAAGTATAAACGGGGGTAATTTGCTTGAACTCATCAAGTATTTTACCGCTTATTTTTCTAATAATTGCATCGTCGACGCTAACAACACTTGCCATGTTTGTGCCGTCAGTCCACACCATATTCGCGTCTACCAGGAATTCTGAACCAACAAGAACAGCGGCGGCTAAACCACCCTCCACTAGTGTTTGATTCCTAGGTAAAGGCATATAGATACTGACTTTGGTAAACTCTAGCTCATCCGCGTCTTCAGGTATTACAGCTTCACTAGCTTCCCCGCTCTGGCAGGATAGTTGACACCATCTACTTTTACCAGATGGGCGGATTGAGAATATGAGTGGCGCGATTTTCACAGGAGCGTAAGGAAGCAGTTTTGAGCCGGTTACTGCCGCCGTACAACAT
>Ga0208032_1000302_pt1 | contig 32299 bp, 17 predicted proteins | sample MalvirAntarct_66_FD_184254 | JGI IMG/M metagenome (GOLD analysis project Ga0208032, IMG submission 184254) | Marine viral communities from the Global Malaspina Expedition - Malaspina viral metaG Antarct_66 (SPAdes) (version 2) | ecosystem: Environmental > Aquatic > Marine > Oceanic | place: West... | reverse complement strand
TTCATAACGAATAGTTTTTAGTTAGTTATATCAGAGAAGAATGACAGGCTGTGCCAGGAAGCATAGGGGTATCAAAAGTTTTACGCAACACGGGGGGCACTAACGGAATACATTCACACTCAAATAAATATAAATTATTTTTATGTACTTTTGAATCTAAACTAAATAGATAATATTATGCCTGATAACAAAAAAGCAAAAAGAGCTGGTAAGAAAGCGATACGTAAAATAAAGAGAGGTAAAGACATTCAGTCTCAATCTTCTAAAGATGCTATGGCTAAGGTAGTTGGACGTACAAAAGACCCTGTAAAAGGTGGTAGTGGAAGTATTACAAAAACAACTAACTTACAGAAAGTCCAAGGGAAGGCTCAAAGTGTTTTATCAACACGAGCAAAGAAAAAAGTTTCTTCTGTAAATAAGAAAGCTACAAAATTAATGGGTTATTCTAAGGGCGGTAAAATAAAGAAAGCTAAAGAGCCTCTTAAAAATAAAGTTGGGCGTAAGATTTCTCAAATTAAGAATCGTAAGGTTGAGAAGCAATATAAAAGAACTCACAACACTAATTTGCAAGATAAGGGTAACCCAAAGGATAGAGGATATTCTAAAGGTGGCTTTATACAACACGACTAGTATTTTATAATATATTAATATTATATTTTTTGATTTAAGGAGGGTTCAGTAATATGAGCCCTTTTTTTCATTAACTTTGTACCATGGAAACAATGGAGAAGCAAAAATCAAAGTTTGGTGTAGTGGAGCTAATGCCAAATGGAAAGATATTTGGGTACGTGAACGTGTCTGAAATATCCGACAATAGAGAGTTTGAAATTATAGAAGACTATATAGAAATGGGATACCTACCAATTGTTAATAACTATAAACTTGCTGGGGGTAGCACATCAACTATACACTTTAAGTACCTTGACCAAGATGGTGAACCAGAAGAAGGTGAGTCAACTCATGTAATTCACGGTGTCTTTATAATGATAACAGAACTCAAAAAGTATGTACCTACTAAAAATAAGTAATAAAGGAAGCGTTGTTGAAGATGATGGTATATTTGGTATACCAGAATTCAAAGACCTTATAGATTCCAAAAACTTTGGTAGCAAAGGACTTATGTATGTTGCGTATATAGCAGACTATGACTCCCCATACCGACACTTCACACTCGATGAAAGAGTAAGAGTCGTATCTAAAGACTTATATCAAGACTATGAGTGGAAAGGCTCAAAAAATAAAAAAATTGCTGCCGCAATACTTAAGTACAACCAACTTCAATATGACCCCCTCGATGCTCAACTCTCAGCTTTTAATGAGAAAATAAATGAGTATACTGAATTGCTTGATTCTACTAAGATTAATATAGATAATGCAGCCGACATACAAAAGATTATGATTGGTGTAGAGAAAGTATTAGGAACTAGACAGAAGCTATTAGACGCTATTGAAAGGCGTGGTGAACGTTCTAAGATTGCTGGTAATAGAGAGCTTAGTTATTTAGAAACTTTACAGAGTCAAAAGAATGTTTGATGCAAAAAAGTATCAACCTTTAATTTATGAAGGTGTTCCTACCTTAAACCCAGAGAGTGTTTCTTTCAGGGAGTATTGGGACGAACAGATTGAGAGGTGTAAATTTGGGTTTGCACCTAAAGGCATGCCACGTATTACTGGTAAACATTATTATTATTTAAACTTCTATAAAATTTTAGGTAGTGATGGTGTCAAGGGTAACAGTCGTAAGACTCTTATTGCTCCTTGGTATAGAGATATGGATAAGTATTACTTTGACTTGTTCGATACATCCAAGGAAGACGAGAAAGGAATGATTGTCATTAAGGCTAGAGATAAGGGGTTCTCTTACATGAACTCTGGTATTCTAGCACACGAATACACATTCTATCCATACAACCACGTAGGGGTAGCTGCAGGGCTTCAGGTGACTGCTACATCTTTCTTTGATAAAGTGAAAGCAGGACTCAACAATCAAAACTCTAATTTTAGACACTCAACACTTAAAGAAGGTGAGGAAGTTCTTAAATCTGGTTATAAAATAAAAGACAAAGAAGGTAAGTGGGGTGTAGATGGATTTCAATCTGTTATACACTGTAGAACGATGAGTAATCCTGAAGTATATAAGGGTGAACGTCTTTCTGTTATGGTTTTTGAGGAAGCTGGGGAATTCAAAGAGTTGCTTAACGCTTATATGTCATCTAAGGCTTGTTTCATGGATGGGAATGTCCAGTATGGAGTCCCTATTATTGGTGGAACGGGTGGAGATATTGAGGCAGCCTCTAAGGATTTCATGGAGATGTATTATAATGCTGATGCCTTTAACCTTATACCTATGTTTATCCCCGCTTCCATGTGTTATCATGGATTCTTTGATATAAAGACAGGTACTTCAGATAATGACGGGGCTACAAAAGCCCTTAAAGACAGAAGAGAACAACTACATAAGGCAGGTAATCAGAAAGGGTACAACCTAGAGCTACAAAATTACCCATTATCCGTAGAAGAAGCTTTCTTACAAACTAAGAACTCTAGATTTAACGTGGCCAAGATAAACGCACAACGAAGTGAAATACTAAGTAGTGAAGATTTACAAGGTCAGATACAAAGCGGTAGACTAGAATGGGAAGCCGAAGGAATGCAAGTCAAGTTTGTTCTTGATAGGAATGGTCCATATAAAATATTAGCACACCCAAACACTGAGCTTAAAGGTTTAGACATAGGTGGAATTGATTCGTATGACCAGGATGAGTCGTCAACTTCCTCTTTAGGTAGTGCTATTATCTTTAGGCGATTCTATAACATGGAGATAGCTGGAAACTACCCTATTGCTGAGTATACAGAGCGTCCAGACACAGCAGAAGAGTTCTGGGATGGGTGTTTAAAATTAGCCGTATATTACAATGCGAAAATGCTGATTGAATTTACTCGTATTGGAGTTATTGGATACTTCCAAAGAGCAGGGGGAAAGCAGTATTTAAAAGAGAGACCAACAACAGCTCACTCACCTAAAACTGTTAACAGAAACAGGTACGGTCTTCAAATGAATAAACACACTAAAGCAGTGATGGAACAATTCATGGAGAACTATATAGAGGAGAATTGTGGTGATATTTGGTTTGTAGATTTATTAGATGAGCTTGGTAGTTACGGATTACGTAACACGGATAGGGCAATAGCCTTTGGTTTATGTTTAGTACATGACATTGACTTATACGATAAGCAAGTAAAAAGAGATGAACATGTACAAAGTAATTTAGGCTTTGTATATTATAAAAGAGAAAACGGAAGATTAGTTCCATATAAAAAATAAAAAATGAGTGACTTTCCAAAACAGTTCGTTCCAGATAGCGAAAAAAATGAAGAATGGTGTGAGAAAAACATTAAAGCTATTGTAGCAGAGTTAGAGCAGAGTAATGCTGAAGGCTCTACCAGTAGTTACGATAAGGATGTTAGAAACTACAGGTTATACAATGGTGATTTAATCTATGATGATTACAGTTATGTGACTGAGCAGTATAAGATGACATCTCCAGCAACCATGGGGAATTACCCTTTGTCTAAAAATAAAATTGACCTTCTATGTAATGAAGAGTTGAGTAGACCTTTAGATAAAAGTGTATTTGCTATTAACATGGATGCAGCGATTAGAAAGGAACAGTTTAAAGTTTCTCTTATAGCTAATGACTTGCTTAATGAAATCAATTCCGAATTAGAGAACGACTACGGGATGGAGTTGGATATGGATAATAAAGATTTCCCTATACCTGACGATATTGACCATTTCATGAGATTTGAATATAAGGAAGTTGTAGAAGAGTCTATTAAGGATGGTTTAGATTACTTAGGTGAGAAGTACAAGATGAAGAAGGTGTTCCATGAAGGAATGAGAGATTTACTTGTAACTGGTAAGGAATTTTATAAGATATATGTAAAAGATGGTGACCCTTACTTTAGAAGGGTAGACCCACGTACATTCGTATTCGATAAGTCTATAGAAAGTGATTTTTTAGATGATGCTCAATGGGCAGGAGAAGAAAGATGGTTAAGCGTAAATGAAATATTAGATGAGTATAGAAACGAGTTTGATGACGAAGATGTTCGTGAACTTGAGGATATGCGTCAGTCTGGTTCTGAAAATATAGATAAATGGAATAGTCAATTTAATTGGGTAGATGTAGATGATTACAAAAATGTAAAAGTTAGAGTGGTATCTGCAGAATGGAAATCCATAAAAACCATTAGAGTAAAGGTTTCAGAAAACAAACACAACCCAGAACACCCATTCCATAAAGTTGTAGGAGAACATTACAAAGCAAGAAAAGGTGATGTAATAGAAACTAAACATGTAGATGATATATGGGAAGGGACTATGATTGGTGGAAAGATTACAGTAAACTGTAGAAGAAGACCTAATCAAATACGTTCTGTAGATGATGCTGGTAGTACTTCTTTATCTTATGTTGGTGTTATATACAACCACACTACAGGTAAGTCTACTAGTTTGATGGATATTCTTAGTCATATACAAATGCTATATAACATTGTTATGTACCATATTGAATTAGCATTAGCTCGTTCTGGGGGTAAAGCAGTAGTGTATGATGTGTCTCAGATGCCTACAAACTTAGGTATGGATATGCAAGATGTTATGTACCACTTAAAGAATGATGGTATTATTCCTATAAACTCTCGTGATGAGGGTGGCGACTCTGCACCGTTTAATCAGTTCCAACAAATTGACTTTACATTATCTCAATCTGTTCAACAACTTATAAACCTTAAGGTAATGCTTGAACAGACTGCAGGTCAGGTTTCAGGTGTATCACCACAAAGAGAAGGTGCTGTAGAACAATATGAATATGTAGGTAATGTGCAAAGGTCTGTAACTCAGTCTGCTATATCAACTGGTGGTTGGGTATTTTCTCATAACATAGTTAAGAAGAAGGTTATGGAAGACCTTGCTAACTTAATGAAGATAGCTTGGGCTGGTGGAAAGAAAGCAGCATTCATATTTGGAGATGCTGGATATAAGATGCTTAGCGTTCTTCCTGATGTAGCTTTAAATGACTATGGTATCTTTATGGGTGATTCTGGTAAAGATGATGCACTTAAAACTCAAGTTCAGCAAATGTCTCAAGCAGCTCTTCAATCAGGTACTATTACTTTATTAGATGCTCTTAAGGTTATGAAAGCAGATACTATGAGTGAAGCTCAAGTTATATTAGAACAGGGTATAGATGCTATGAAGAAAGAACAAGCTGGTGCTCAAGAACAACAACAACAAATGCAACAACAACAAGCAGAAGCTGACCAAGCTAAAGTTCAGGCAGAAACCGAACTTAAGAGAATGGATATTGAAGGTAGAATCCAAGTGGCTCAAATTAATGCAGAAGCTAGAATCGCTGCTCAGGAGATTGCTTCTGACGCAAGTAGAGACATGGATGATACGAGAGAGAAAAACAAACTTGTTTTAGAGAAAGTTAAGTCTGACTTTAGTTCACAACAAAAGGACAAAGACAACGAACACCAATCTAACATGGAAGCCAAAAAAAGTATACAAAAAAAATAATATCTTTGTAACTAGTTAAAAGCAAACAAAATGGCAGAAGAAAGCAAATTAATTAATGAGGTTTTAAGCGACTCAAAAGAAACAACTCAAGATAAAGGGTTTGACCCAACATCATTTTTAAGTGGTGCTGGCGATGACGCTACTAGTCTAGCTGAGAGTTTGACTACGGAAACGGAAGACTCTAAGGAAGTGGAAACAACTGACAACCAGGAAGATGGATTTTCTTGGGGTGATGTTGAAGACGAAACTCAAGTAGAGGAAGAAGAGAAGGTAGAAGAGCCAGCTAAAGAAGAGGTGGTAGCCGAGGAGTCTGATGACGACTGGGATGAAGTTGAATCTAAAGATGACGCAGAGCAAGAGGTTGCTGCTGAATTTGATTGGGAAGGAATAGGTAAAGAAGCTGGTGTTGAAGCTACAAGTAAGGAAGAGTTTATCGCTAAGATAAAAGATTTACAGAAGCCTCCAGTTCAAGAAAACGATATAATTAAGAATCTAAACTCATTCCTTGAAATGGATGATAAAGATTTAGTTATTGCTGATATGCGTGCTGCAAAATACGAAGATGAAGATATTGCAGATACAGTTGACAGATTACAAGATGCTGGATTACTAAAGCGTGAAGCTGGATTAGTTCGACAACAACTTACTAAGCACATCCACGGAGAGAAGGATAGAATTAGAAAGGAAGAAAAGGAATCTGAACAACAAAAGACTGAGGGTGCTAAAAACTCACGTAAAGAACTACAAAGCTTTATTAAAGATAAAGAAGAGTTTTTTGGTGGAAAAGTATCTCATAAAGATAAGAAACAACTATATAATTACATAACCAAAGGGGATTTCGCCCAAGAAGTGTTTGAGACTCATGCCAATGTTGCGGAGGCTGCCTTCTTATGGAGAAACAAAGAAAAGATTTTTAAAATGGTTCGAACGCAAGGCGTAGAGCAAGGAAAATCTCGTATTTTAGATGGTATAACATCACCGTCTAGGAAAAATCATTCATCTAAGAGCTTTGAAGCTCCGAAGAAAGGTTTTGACCCTAGTAAGTTTAGTAATTAAATAATGTTTGATTAATTATTAACAACTAATAAACAAAACAAAATGAAGGTTTATAATGCAAAATATGACCCAGCATATAACACAGCGGATAACTCCCTTGTAAATAATATGCTAAAGTACCCTGAGATTGCGAAGAAAATCATTGAATTGTATCCTCGCTACTCTATGACGTACTTACTAGAACGCCTAGGATTTGGTGCTTCTGAAAAAGTAATTGGTGGAAGCTCATTCGAGTGGAAAATCATGCAACGTTACAAAGCTCCTGCTGGAATTGATGTAGCTTATGCTGTTAATGCTACAGTTGGAACTGTAGGAACACTTAAGATTCAAAGTGATACAACATCTACTGGTGTTGAGGAATACTGTATGTTAACTGTAAACGATGTAGTTCGTTTCGAATGTGGTGCTACCGCATTAGTAACTGCTGTAGGTTCAATTAACACTGCTGCAGATGGAAACACTGATGTAACAATTAAGCATATTGATGCTTTTAATTTCTCTGCTGCTGGTGCTTCTGCTGCTGTAACAGAAGTTGTTGCCGTAATTGGTTCAGCTTATGGACAAGGTTCTTTAGGTGATGAAGTTGGTGAAGGTTATGCTTACCCAGAAACTCACAGAAACCACTTAACTCTTTCTCGTAGAAAGTGTAAGATTAATGGTATTGATTTACATGATGTTACTTGGGTTGAGCACAATGGTCACAGACTATGGTACTTTACTAAAGAGCAACAAATGACTGACCAATTCATGTACGAACTTGAATTGAATCGTTGGTTTGGTAAGTCTTCTGTTTCTGGAGATATTACTTATCCTGGTGATGCTGGTGCAGTTGCTAACGGTCTTCCAATTATGGGTGACGGAATCTTAGCTCAAATTGCTTCTGCTAATCAATTTAGTACTGCAGGTAACGGAGTTACAGAAGGTGAGTTATTAAAATTCATTGGTACTTTATCTTTAAGTTCATTAAAGGCAACAGGTAACGAATATGTAGTATTTACTGGAATGCAAGGAATGATTCAATTCCAACAAGCTATGACTGCTCACTTGGCAACAATGGGTTCTGCTTCTAGCTTAATTGCATCTAAATCTGGTGAAGGTGTAGCTGTAGGAACTAACTTTACTTCTTACTCTGCTTTAGGTAACAACATCAAATTGGTACACAATCCATGTTTTGATGACCCTAATGTTGCTACTATGACTTCAGGTATTTCTGGTACTGGCTTTAACACTTCACAATTATCAGGATTAATGGTAGTTATGGATATGAGTGTTCAAGATGGTGTAGCTAACGTAGAGCTTATCTCTAAAGGTGCTGAAGGATACAACAGAAACTATGTTAAGAAATATGTTCCTGGTATGATTAACCCTAACGACCCGTCTTCAATGATGGCTGCTAACGGTAATGATACTTTCGAATGTCATATCTTATCTGAGTCTGGAATTATTATTCGTAACCCACAATCTTGCGGTGTAATTATGCCTGCTGGATTAACAATCTAATTAAATTAAATTAAAAACTTTTAAATACAAATAAAATGGCTGAAGAAAGATACCTTAAGCAATATGATAAATCCGCAACTGGTAATTATTTACTACGTTCACGCGGTACATTAAGAAACATTATTACAACAGGCCCTACGGCTAGAATCTTTACTCAAGAAGAGTCAGGTTCTGTAGTAATGGTTACCATGACTGATGGTAATGACGTGGTTTACACGCTACCTGCTCTTAAAGCTGGGTTAAACTTTAAATTTATTAACTGTTTAACTAATGCTGGTGCTGGAGATGCTATAATTACATCTGCTGATGCAGATACTATAGTTGCTATCTCTACAGCTGATGCTGGTGCAGATGGTGCTAAAAATTTATTAGCAGATACTGTAACTATTGAAGCTGCCGCTACAGGTGGTGAAACAATTGAATTTGAATGTGACGGTTCTTTTTGGTACTGTACAGTAATTCAAGATGTAATTGGTTCTATAACATTTGCAGGATAATTTATAATATTCACCCCTTCTTCGGAGGGGGTGTTTTTTAACTAACAATAAAAAAAGCAAGCATGGAGATTACAAAAAACCTTATTCATTACAAAAACAAGAAGCACTCTAAGATTACTAACTTTAATTTTGGAAGTGCATACAAAGACAAAACAGGAAGATTGCACGAGTTAAAAGATATAAACGGACTAGAACAACAGTTTGTTACAAGTCGTGCTTCATTCATCTTAAATACCTCTATAGAAGGAGATGTAATAACAGATGACTGGTTAAAAAACCATCCGTCTATATTAGCTGCTTGGAGTCGTATTGACATACAAGAAAAAGAAGAAGCTGATACTAAAGAAACATTAACCTCTGCTCAAGCTATTATTGAAGCAGCTAAAATGTCAGATGCTGATGTAAAAGTATTTGCAATATTAAGTCGTTTTAACCTTAATGCTAGCTCAGATGTGTTAAGAGCTAAAGCAATTAATGTGGCTCAAAGTAACCACGCTAAGTTTATGGAGGTTCATTTTGACCCAGAAAAAGAACTTAGAGTGTTTATTATAGAAGCGTTGAAGGCTAAAAAGTTAAACTATAAGAACGAGACCTTCTACTATGGTAAAGAAGCTATAGGAACTAACGAAGAACAAGTGCTAGTTTGGTTAAAAGATAACAAAGATATTTTAGCTATCTTGAAGCATGAAATAAGAGGTGAAGAAAAGCCTAAAAAGAAACTTGCAAAGAAATAATTAAATGACTGTAGATAACGCTGTATCACGTATTCGGAATATTATTGAAAGTGAAACAACTGCATACTTTAGTGATGCTGAGTTACAAGAATTCATCAAAATGGGTGTAGATGAATTTATTCAACAATATTATATGGCGTTTGAGACTACACAAGATAGTCGTGATAAACTACAAAATTTAGTTATAAGTAAAGACCAAAATTTTATAGATGGCACGACTGTCGTTATTAACACAATGGATGGTGCTGTAACAGGTTTAGAGTATGGTAGATTTTTATCTGCTTATATTAAAACCACACCTAATGTAAATGTTAAAGTTATACAAATAAGCGACATTTCAGCTTATCTGAACGACCCATTTAATAAAGCTGATGCATCTAATCCAGTATTGTATTTTAAAGGTGGAAATATACATTCTATTGGTTTTACTGCAAGCACAGTAGTTGTGGTAACTTATTTACAATACACTACTGATATTTTAAAATTAAACGCAACTACACACGAAGAGGTGTGTCAGATTGCAGCTCGTAAGGTACTTGCAACGTTGGGAGACCCAAGATACCAAATGATTCAGGCAGAAATAACTGAACGACGAGTTTAAAGATGCTTTTTGCTCCCTGCTTCTAGAAAGGGTAGAGTAGGGTTTCCTTACTTTGCCCTTTCTTATTAAAAAGATATTATGGCTACATTAAATGAGATAACATATAACATAAAAAACTTAGTCTCTGGAGGCGTTGCTTCTGATGATTCTGATATATCCAATCGACAGATTAAGTTTATGGTGCATTACCATAGAGCTAATTTATTAATGCAATACACTGATAATGGAAAGAAAGCTTCTAATGTGTGTTTTCAAATGGATATTATAAGTCCCTCCTCTTCTGGAGTTACAATAAAACATGTAATAGGGTTTAATGACAATAGAGGTATTAGAAGTGTAGCATATAAAGATGATTCAGCTATTGATTCAAACTACTCATCACTACCTATAATACAACACCACGACAGGATGTTCGTGAATAACTCAAGATTTATATTAAGTGCAGGAAGTAAGATAGCAACATTATCCGATAGAAAGCTTTACGTTTGGGAAGGAGACACAATAGTTTCTGGAGGTTCTGTAGAGGTTAATGGTATATTTTCTAACCCAACAGAGGTTAGTTCTTATGTAAATGATGATACAACTCAATACCCTATACCAGAAGAGTTAATAGCTGTATTAGTTAAGGAAGTATTGAAACAAGAATTTAGCATCATTATGAGCGTACCGTCGAAAGGACCAAACAACCAAGTTGATGAAAACGCGGCAAAAGGCAAGTAATAATACTTACAAGAAATACAAAGACAAATATGTATCTATTAAAGATATATACAACTCTATAAAGAGTAGTCTAAGAGTTAAGGGGGAGAGAAGTGATAGAGCTATGTCTTATGCTGAGTATTACTCTATTATGGAGTCTTTCTTAGATAATACAATAGATATAGTAGCAAAACAGCAAGAGGTCTTTAAACTGCCTGTAAAGCTGGGTTCTATTTATACAAAGAAATTACCTCACAAAAGACCTTTTCATGTAAGATTAGATGTTGAGGCAAGTAAAAGAGAAAATAAGACTGTTTTATATAAAGTTCCTATACTTGATGATGAGTATGTAAAAGTTATGTGGGATAGACCTTACAAGTATAATCAATATAAAGTATTGCCCTTGAGGAGATTTAAGGAGATAATAAAACAACAAACATGAAAGGAAATCCTAGAATAAGTGTTAAACAAGTTGTAGCAGCAGTTATACGTAATTTAGGTATACAAGATGCTGCAAGAGAATTTCATAACTTTGTAGAGTGGGCTTTTGAGGCAGAAAAAAAGATTGGCTCTTACACTACTTTTGATAAAAAAGTTGTTTCACTTGTAGTTACAAGCAAGAAAGTTTTACTTCCTTCTGACTTTCTTAATATGATAGAACTCAAGAACCCTTTAGATATATCGGGTTCTTCTTATGACCAGGGTGTAGATATGTATGTATCAGGGGGTTTTTTAAATATAGATGTAGCAGACGGAACAACTATAAAGCTTCATTACGATGCTATATCAACTGACGAAGAAGGATACCCTACTATATCGTCAGCTCATGAAGATGCTATTGCTTCTTACATTATGTATAAATACAAAGGAAGAGAATATTACAATCAAAAACTTCCTAGATATGTTTATCAAGATTTAAAGCAAGAGTGGTCTTTTCAGTGTGCTCAAGCTAGAGGTAGAGATAATATGCCTACTAAACAGCAGTGGAGAAATATCAGTAAATACTGGAACACTCTTAAGCCTAATAGTAATGAAAACAAATTGTTTTAACAATGGCACAACCTACTAAGAAACCTAATTCGTTCTCTAAGGGGATGATGTCAGATATAGATGCAAATGCGTTACCAGCAGACACATACAAATCAGCTATAAACGCTAGGCTTGTAACTAAAGAAGATAATAGCTTTGTATTAAAAAATGCAAAAGGAAATACTTTATTTACAACATTTGAAGATACAGAAAAAACTATTACATTTTCTGATGCTTTAGCTTTAGCGTCTACAAATATCACAAACTTAACCACGCCTGAACTACACGGTTGGAAACTTACTATAACGGGAGATAATGGTTTTAATGAAGTTGTAGAATTTAAAAATGGTTATAGCTTACTGAGTCAAGCAGCTTTAATTTTAGGCGAATATACAAATGGTGTTTTAATAAATTCTAATCTTTTAATGTCTGCTGCTTTAATAACAGCAATATCTACTCCTGCAATTTCTGCAAAATTAAATTTATCAGCAGACCCTATAACTTCTACTGGAGTTTATAAGATTAGATATAGTAATAAAACAACCGAAGCAATGACTTTGGTGATAACACCATGGGTTCAGACAGGAAACCCTTCTAATGGAAGTGAAGGCTATGCGTATAAAGTATACGGTGGTACTTTAGCAACTTTATCACAAAATAAATATGAAGTTGTTGGGCAAGCAGAATTTTCTAATTATGTTGCATTTATAACTAGAGGTATAGGTAGTAATGTTCAAGATACTATATTTACACTAACTCCGCAGTCTGATTTTTCTTCTTCTGTAACAAAGATGATTTTGAGAACCGATTTAGGTTTGACGGCTAAAACTTCTTTAAGAGTTGAAGTTTCAGAAGAAAACGAATATTTTCATAGAATTTATTGGACTGACGGTATACAGCCTTTACGTACACTAAATTTAAAAGAAGCTCCAGAATATTATTCAACCTTAACTAGCGACCAATTAAATTTATCTAAAAAATCTAATCTAGCAAGTCCAGTTGTAAAAAGCATTTCACCAGGGGGTAGTGTTTTGTGCGGCTCTCATTCTTACGCGTACAGACTTATTACAACTGATGGTAAAAGTTCAAGGGTTTCAAATATTACGAACCCTGTGCAAGTTTTACAAACGTCCCAAAACTCAGAATATCATTTATCTAAAGGAGGACCATTAAGTTTACAGTCATCAAACTCTGTTCATGTAGAAATATCAGATATAGATAAATCGTATGGTACTATACAAATAATAAACATAAGATATTTATCTTCTGAAGGTGCAATAGAAGCAAATATAATATCAGAAGGTGCAATTGTTTCTGATTCTTTTCAATATGTACATAATGGAAATGAAACAACAACAACTATATCAATTAATGAGCTTTTAAAAAGTCATGTTAGTTGGGATACTTGTGGTGATTTGGCTATTAAAGATAATAGATTGTTTGCAGCAAATTTAACAAACAATGCACAGTCAGTAGATGCAGATTTTAGAGTAAAGTCATATAAGTATACAACTGCTCTTATTAATAGTAACGGAGTTTCTACAACTTACAGCGTAAAAGAAAACCCACAAATACATTATGTAAACTTTTATAATGACTTGCGATATAATTGGTTAAAACGTACGTATTCTACTAGAGTTCCAGGAGCTCAAACAGATGATTTTGACACTGCAGCAACTGGTGTAAGAGTAACATTTGATACTAAACGATTTAATTTAACACAAGTAAAATATTTTGAAAACGATGGCGTTGGTAATAGCAGCAATAAAGCTGAAACAATGCTCGGGCAAGTGCCTCATTATGGGTATATAACAAAAAACGATAATGGTAGTTTTGAAAACTACAAAGACCCTTTATTTACATCAAAATTTACTGGCTATCAAAGGGGTGAAATATATAGATTTGGTATTTTATTTTATGATACTCAAGGAAATCCTACTTTTGTAAAACCAATAGGCGATATTCGTATGCCTGATGGTACTATGGATTATTTAAGCATAGACGCTAGCGGTAACAGAAGGACTACAAGTGATGATGGTGTTACGACTTTTAAACACGCAGGTAATATACCTACGCCTTTAAGTGGTTGTGTTTTTAGTAGTGGTGCAAACACATTTGTTAGAAGTGCAGGAGTTTCTGCTATTAACGTAAACGATGTTGTGACAGGTACAGGTATACCAAAAAATACTTCAGTAATATCAATAAGCAGTACTACTGTTACTTTAAATCAAAACACATTATCTCAAGGAAGTAATACTACGCTAACATTTGATACATTAACTGATGATGTAAATGGTTTTGCTTTATTTCCTAATTTTGAAGTTAAACTTGCACAATCAATTTTAGATAAAATTGGGGGCTATTCAATAGTACGTGTAGATAGAACAGAAAGTGATAAATCAGTTTTAGCTTCTGGTGTTTTAAATCAAATTATTATACATGCAAATGTAGAGGGTAATGAATCATTAAGACATAAAAACGGTACACACTATGGAAACATATACACACCCTTACAGGGTTTTGAGACCTTGTCTCATACAGACTTTTTATTTGACACACCAGAATCCACGTTAGGAAAATTACAATATTCATCTAAATCTACAGATACACTCAAGGTAGTTGGAAGATTAGATGCTGGAGCTCAAGTTACGAATAGTGATAATATTACTCACAACGATGAAGTTACAGATGATGATTTTCATCATTTAAAAAACAAAATAAATATTGCTACTACTGGTACTACATTAACATATAGAAGTAGAATTTTAGCAGGTAGATTTGACCCTAAATCTAACGCGGCACTTAAATCGTACCAATTTTCAAATAAAACAATTTATTCAAGTTACGAATGTAGTGCTGTTGCTATAAATCAAGCAACTGAGGCAGAAGGTTTTAATACTATTCAATATGGTTCAAACGTAGCTCCAGGAGAGACTATAAATAAATCAAGAATGGGTCATGACGATAATGGCACTGGTCGTGTTAATCAAAGCTTTACTAATAGGACAAGATTTCAATCAGACGATAAAGTGTTTCGACACATGCCTACAGCTCTTACTACTGAAAAATATGAATCAGGAGAAGAATCGAACACAGGAGATACAACTATGTTTGGTGTAGACAGTATTTTTATATCTTTAGGTGATTCACAAAATGATAAAATTAGGCATGCAAATTTTGATATAGCTTCAGATTCAAATGATTCTACGTATTCGCCTTTTATGTTAAATTTAAAATCTGGTGACCAAGATTCAGCACAAAAATGTTTTGCATCTAAATTGTACACGCAAATAAGAAGAAACGTAGAAGCCTCTCAGTATGGAGGTAGCTTAACATCTAACTACGAAAATAATCAATACATATCTACAGGTCACGTCAACTTTAGTCCAAGCACGTCTAATAGAGATAAAATATTTGGAGGGGATACTTACGTTAACATGTATTCATTGCAAAAATTTAAAACAGGCTCTACTACGTTTAGTAGTTCTAAATCATACCCATCTACAGCTATTATGTTCCCTGTAGAATCATCTATAAATATAGATTTAAGAGATGGTGTTTTCTTTGGTTCAACTGATGATGTATCACCATCTGTACATGATAATTTTTTAATTAACGAAACATACTCATGTCGTAATAGCACAAAAACTTTTTTACCAAAACCAACAAACTTTAAAGATGTTAATAATTACGGAAATTTAATAGCAGCTTCTAACATTAAGTTAGCGGGTGATTTATTTGATGCTTACTCGACATTTGATGCTAATGAAATTCACGAACTAGATAATAATAAGGGTGCTATCTTTAATTTATTTAATTTAAGAAACGAATTATTTGCTCTACAAACAAAAGGTGTTAGCAAATTATCTATAAACCCAAGAGTAGTTGTAGATAATGCAGATGCAGCAGCTGTAACTATTGTAACAGGAACTGGTCAAATTATACAACGTAGTGATTATATAGATACATTGTATGGTAGTCAACATTTTAATAACATGATGATTACAAATACATCAGCATATTGGTTTGATTCAAATATGTCGTCTTTTTGTAAATTAGTATTTGGTAAAGGTATTGTTGTTCAAGATTTAGGTTTAACAACACAAAACTCTAACATATTTAATGCTTTAAAAAATTCTTCTATAGGGGATAAACCTCTTGATTATGCAGTAGGAGGAATTTCATTGTATAACAATAAAGTTTTCGACGAAGTTGGTATATGTATTACGACAGCAAATAATGCTAGTGTTACGCACATGGTTTACAGTGAGTTGCGTGATTTAATGATAACTAAGAAAGAAGATGTAATAGCAATGGCTTTTAATTTGCCAGGTGAATTGCTAACTGTAGGACGAAACAATGCCACAAGTTCTATAGACTTGTCAAAAGTGTATAGAGAAGACGTTAATACAAGTCATATAAGCTATTACGAAGTAAACAATACATATAGTTTAGATGTAACTTTTGTTTGTAATGAGAATGTATACTCTTCTAAAAAGTTTGATAAATTAGTCATGTATTTATCTGGAAATGAAAATGCACAAAAATTTACTACTTTTACATTTACAGACTCAGTTAGTAATTCCTCTTTTGCTAGTAACGCAACTCTAAGTAGAACAGCAAACGGTAAACACATAATACCAATAACAAATACTGCTGGTACTGCAAAAGCAACAGGGCAATATTTAATTATAAGAACACAAAGTACAAATACAGGTTTAATAGAGTTGTTTGGTACTTTAATACATAATAGAACTACGACATGATAAAAGATTTATCGTTTGAGCAAGAGAAGAAATTAGCTAACAACTTATATTACGGAGGCGGAGTAACTCAAAAATATACTGAAGGAGGTAGTCTTACCCCAGAACAAATAGCATCAGCTGACGCAGCTAAAGCTGGAAAGAAAGAAAACACTGCTAATCAGTTAAGTGCTGGATTAGGTGCAGCTGGCTCTGTTATTTCAGCTTTAGATACTAATCCTGATTACGATAATGCTGATGTAGCAGGTTCAGCAGTACAGTTTGCTCAAATGGGAGCTGCAGCAGGCCCTGTAGGTGCTGGTGTTGGTGCACTCGTTGGACTTGGTGTTGGTCTTATTAAAAAGAATAAGTTTCAAAAAGAAGAAAAAAAGATTGAACAAAAGAAACAACAACAAGAAGGTTTTGATTCTTTTATGCAAGACCAAGAAGAATTTGCTGGATACCAAGAAGGTGGGACTATAAAGCCTAACAAGCAAATGGAATACGAACAAGACCCTGCTTACAGAAAGATAAAAGCAAAGTACGAAGCAGAGGCAGCCTTTATGAGAAAAATACAAGGAGATGATTTTAAAGACGATTTCTTTAATCAGTTCAATAGTACGTACTCTGACAATACTAAGGTGAGTCTTCCAAGTAAAGACCGTTTAGAAATGTTTAGAACTAACGTAGAACGAGATTATGAGAATACACCTTTGGAAGATAGGAAAACATATATGAATACCTACAAAACAGGTGGTATGACTAAAGGGGCTTATAGCCATTCATCCAACCCTCTTACTGTAGTAGACAAGAGTGGCAAGCCTACAGGTATGGAACTCACTGGTGGTGAGGGAGTATTTGATAAACCATTCATGGGTAAGGTTAAGAATTTATTGGCTGGTGGTAAATACCAAGAAGCTGGTAAAGCAGTTCAAAATGAAATGACAACTTGGAAACATAAATAGATATGAGTAATAAAGCTATAGTTAAAGGGACAAACCTTACAAAGTCACAGAAAGCAAAAAACAGAGCTGCATTCTTGAAAGAGGAAGGGGTTAACGATAAGATTAATAGTATAGCTGAATCTATGGGTGTTAGCCCTGACGAGATACTTCATGCTATTGAAAAAGAAACTGCTGGTAGTTATTCTCCTGCTCAGAAGAATCTAGCTGGAGGTAGTGCTGTTGGTTTAATACAGTTCGTTGGGACTGGAACTGACAAAGGTAAGGGTGGTAAAACTGTAAATGGTACTTTCTATAAGTCTTCAGACTTAGAGGCTATGACTACTCTTGAGCAATTAGATGTTGTTGAAGGTTACTTTACTGAGAATTTCAAAAAGAAAGGCGGTAAACCAGGTCAGATATACAACTCTATAGCAGCACCTTCAAGTGTAGGTAAGGCTGGGGATAAAGTTATATACGAAGCAGGAAGTGACGCTGCTGAACAGAATCCAGGATGGCAAAATGAGGACGGCTCTGTTACCACAGACAGTATGGCTAACTTTGGAGGTAGTCCAGAATTCTTTACATATACCCCTCAAGTTGCTGGTTGGTCTGAAACTATAGAAGAACCAGAAGAAGAAGAAGAAGAAGAAGAGGATAAGGATTACAGCGTAACAAAAGAAGATGTAGATTCTGGAGTTAGTAAATTGGTTGACTGGGCTAATTCAGACAATCCAGAAGATGTTATACTAAAAGCTGTAAAGGAAGTAAACGATAAAGCGAAAGCTAAAAAAGCTGCAAAAAAGAAAAAAGAAGAAGAGCCTGAGAAAGAAGTTAGAAAGAATGTGGCTTCAGATTACGATTATAGTGCAGATGGAGACAAAGAAAAAATTGAAGACTTACTTAGAAAAGAAGCTAATGGCGAGTCATTAACGGAACAAGAAAGCGACTACCTATACAATGCTCAGTTAAATAATCATGAAGTGTTTTATGAAGCCACAGAAGCCTCTAAGAACACTAAAGGTATTATGACTGATGCTGATATAGCTTTAATGTTAAAGAATAAGAAAGACCCTGATTCTTTAACTGAAGATGAAAAAGTTGCTCTTGCTGTAATAAATAAAGAAGGAGATGCTTTACGTAATTCTTTAAATGTTCAAGCTACAGACGATTCGTTAGTTAGGATTGACGAAACTGGAGGCTTAGGTCCTGCTGTTAAAGCAACTGAAGAAACAGCAGAAAGAACTGAGGTTGAAACGGGTCTTATAGCTGGAGATGCTGCAGAGCAAGACGCTACAAATAAGGCTCTTAGAATAGCACAGGGAGAGGAAGACCATGATGCTCGTATTAAGCAAATGCTTAAAGATACTGACTCTTACAATGAGGATGGAACTTTAATCACAGAGGAACAAGTTAAAGCTAAACAAGCCGCAGAAGACAAAGTAAATCAAGATAAGCTTAATGCAGCAAACGCTGAAAAGAGAGAAGGTCAAATGCGTAAAGCAGAAATGGCTCTAACAGGTTTGAAAGCTGCTGCAGGAATACTATCTTTGTCTCAAGCATTAAGAGCACCAGATGTTGAAACGCCTGAATTAGACCCTTTAATATATGAAGCTTTATCAAAACAAAAAGCATTATCAGAGTCGGGTCTTACGGCTAAGGAAAAGGGTGCTGCAATGCAGAACATGGGTGATGCTTATGCAGGAGCTATGAAGAATGTATTAAGAGCTTCAGGAGGTCAAAGAGGTATGTACTTAGCTAATCAAGGAACTGTAGATGCACAGCGTATACAAGGACTTAATCAATTAGCCGCACAAGACGCAGCTGTCCACAGAGAGAACATAAAGGAGTATAACTCTTTAGCTACATCTGTAGGCTCTATGAAGTTAAACAGAGATATGAACGTAGAGCAAATGAGACAAGCTACACTAAGTAATAACAGACAAATACTTTCTGGAGTTGGTAGTAACTTATTGTCAGATGCTATTAGTGATGTATCATACTACATGAATCCTAACAGGAAAGCTACAGAAGACCTAATAAAAAACTTGTCTGGAAAAAAAGGTAAAGATGATGGTTATGATACCTCTTTACTAAATCAAAAGATTACCACTGCAAACATAACACCAGAACAGCAAGCAGCAATAGATAAAGAAGCAGCAGCAAACGCTAAAAACACAACAAACTAATGGATTATTCTAAAGTAAATAGTGCACTTAATGGTTGGGTTGGTTCAGGAGCTAGAAGAGATAGAGCTCAAGCTGAACTAGGTCAAGCTATGCAGTTGCAGCAGGCTCAAAGTCAAATGCAAGCAAATGAAGATGCTAAGACGCAAGAGATGGACCAGTGGATGCAACACATCCATGACATGTCTAGCCAGGTTGCTATACGTAATGAGGATAAAGAAAGAATCCAAGCTATGTACGACCAAGAGAAGGATACCTTCTTGTCTGAATTAGAGAAGTCTGGTAACGACCCTATTAAGTTTATGAATTCTGGTGGTAGAAAAACCATGAAGAATTTCTATAACAACATAGCATTTTCAGAGGACGCTAAAAGAATTAAAGGTAACACATCTCAGGTACAGCAATTCTACGAACAACAAGAGAGTGATAATGGGAAGCTTGCTCACCTTATACCTAATCAAGTTAGGAGAGAGTTTGATGCTTTCATGAATGGTGACATAGATACATTCAAGCATAGACAGTTATCTCAATGGGAAGAACCAGGTAATGACGTAGAGGGTAATACTAAGGCTGATAGATTCTTAAATCAAGGTTCTAACATGCAGATATTTACAGGAAACTATATGAAGGAATACGACCTAACTCAATCTGAGGCTATGGATATTCCTATAGATGAATTAAGAAGGTATACAGCGTCTTACATAGGTGGTATTAACCCAGAACAGTCATTACAACCAAGCGGTGAACTACAAATTAGTAAAGCAGTGTCTGGTAGAATACAAAGACAACACAGAAGACTTAAACCTATTAGCACAAGTTTGATAGGCAAGAACTCTAACGACCACAAAGTAGCTTTAGGTGATTATGATATGGGTGGTTTTGAATATGGAATCAATCCTGAGAACACTGAGATAATGGGTAATAGAGGGTTTGTCGGTGATGAACTTGATATGGCTAAAGCTTCTTTAGGTGTTGAAAAGGTTGTAGACCTTGAAGGGTTTATACCAGATGTTAAAGCTAAAGGTATGTGGTACGATGAAGATGGTGGCACTGTAACTCCAGGAGATGACTTAGGTGACATAAGGCCTGGTGCTATCTTTATGGGTTACAAACTTAAGCAGTCTGACGGTTCTTACAAGTTAGTTAAGGCTGAAGATTTAGAAGGAGAACCTAAAGATGCTGAACATGCTCTTATACAAGAGTACGAAAGTGATGATGTCTTGTGGTTTAATAGTTATTTCTACAACGAAATAGACCCTAACGACGCTAAGGTTATGTCTGTTTATGAGTCTTTAAAAGCTGGTGAAAGCGCAGGTTTAGCTAGGTATACTGCTGGTGCTTCGTTTGAACAACCAGCTCCTACTGCTATCGCTAACATAGGGTTTGATTCTAGTATAGAAGAAATATCCGCACAACTACCTAACTACGACTCTAAGGTAAATAGAGTTATGCAAACTTTAGGTCTTGGAGAGAAAAGAAAGGACAACACTACTAAAAGTATTTTATTATCTTTAGCTGCTCTTGACGGAGATATGGATAAAGGAATCAGTGGCCTTTCTGAAAGGTTTAACAATAACGATTTCCCTGAACTAAACGATGCTTTAATGAAAGGCGACAGTAAAGTTTTCTTTGATGCTTACTATAAAGTATTGATGGGACTTGGAGCTAGTTCGGAACAAGCGTCAAGCTACCTTAAAATGGTAGACGAGTTAAGAAATAAAATACAAAAGGCTTAAAAATAATTATGGAAGAGAAGAAGTTAGCACCGACAATACAACCATCAAATGATTTTTGGAATATAGACGAACCTAAAGAAGGAGTACAACAGTACGACTCCTCTTTAGATAGTTCGTTTAATGAACCCTCTTCTTCGGAGGGTTTGGATGTTCCCCAAGATGATGTGCCTGTTTATAGACGAAATTTAAATCTAGAAAACGAAGCTATACAGGACGCTACTACAGCGTGGAGGCAACCAGAGCAACCAAAGGTTGAAATAGACGAGGATATGAACTGGTTTGAAATGGCTGGTAAATCGTTTGTTGTTGGTTTAGGTGATATGGTGGATAGCTTTGGTGACATAGCTGACTTCATGGGAGGTAGTACTTCTTCTGAAATATCTCAACAAGTATATGGCACAGACACATCTAAACCTATTTCTGATTCATTGCATGGTTTTGCTGACTACTTACAGTCTTATGGTGATGACGTTCCTGGATTAGCGGACTTAGAAAATGTAACTTGGGATGATTTATCTGATATAGATTTCTGGGGAACGGGCGTAGCTCGTATGCTTCCGTTTGCTTTATCATTAATGATTCCTGCTACGGGTGCTGCTAAATTAGCAGGTATGGCGACTAAAGGTCGTAAGTTTACTAAGGCTGCTGCAGCTATAGCTAAAGGTTCTAAGTCTATAGGTATAACTAAATATGCTGACCCATTAGTAGCTAGAGGTTTAATAACCGCTGGTATCTCAACTGTATCTGCGGGTGCTACAGCTAACCTTATAGAAGGTGCTGCATTAGCAGGACAGACATTAAATGAAGGTGTCAAACAAGGTCTTACTGAAGCGGAAGCAATGAATGCTGCGAGTTTAGTATATAGAGACAACCTTGCGTCTATGGGTGCTGATATTGTTCAGTATGGTTTGTTTATGGGACAAATGGGTATTGGTAAAGGTGCTATGGCAAGTGCACAGAAGTTAGGTGCTAAATTCGCAGGTACTAGCACGGCTAAGGCTGTTGCTGGTGTTGCTGGTAAAGCAGCTGCAAAGTCAGGAGTTAGTGCTTTAAAAGCTCCAGGAATGAATGATGTTATTCGTAGTTCATTTAAGGCTATTGGGATGGGTGCGATTCATGGTATTACTGATGGTGTTGTAGAGCAATTCCAAGAGGTGTTTCAAGACTGGTCTGTACAAAGAAGGATAGCAGAAGCTAAAGGTGAGGGGGATGAATTTCCTGATTACTTAGATTTCTTTTTAGCAGACGAACAAAGACCTACAAGGGTTCTTTCTTTTGCTACAAGTTTACTTATGTCTGGTGCTAGTAATACTATTAGAACAGCTACAGAAAACAGAACTACACTACAGACTGCTATAGATGAGAGAAATGAGTCTCATGAAATGATTAAGATATTTGAGAAGGATTTAGATGAAGGAGTATACAGAACTAAGCGTAAGGTTAATGTAACTAATGAAGACGGTACAATAAGTCAGAAAGAAGTTATAGAGGAGTTAAACGCTGAAGAAGCTAGTAACTGGGGTAGAGATGCTGCAGCTCATACTATGATTCTTAACGCTGTAAAACAAGGAGATGAACAAGTTATATTAGACTTTTTCCAATCTAAATTAGATTCTGGTAATATATCAGAAGAACAGCACAGCTCTTACAAGGGTACTTTTGATGAGATTAAAGCTGCTATGGATGGTAAGCCTAGTAGTACCTTAGATAATAAAGGTAAGACTGAATTAGTTTATAACTCTTGGCTAAACAGTACAAGTAAAGTTCAGTTAAATAAACAAAAAGAAGCTCTTCAAGCTAAGATTGATGAAATTCAAGCTCAAGTGGATGATGGTCCATTAGACCAACCTAGTGCTGATATAGAAATTAATGGATTAAAAGAACTAACCAAGGCTTCCTTGCAAGCTCAAGAAGATATAGTTAGTGCTACTGAATCTAGGATAAATGAAATATATAGCGAAGCTAAGGTTAGGACAGATGAAGAAACCTGGAAGAAAGATACAGGTAAGAAGCTAGAAGGTATATTAGAGAAGGAGTTAAAGGGTGAAGCCTTAACTGCTGAAGAACAAGCTTTAACAACTTCAGATGATAAAGCTAAAGAGTTTTATGGTAAGAGGAAATTAGAAGGTCAAAAGTCTAATGCATTAAAAGCTGCAAAAAAGAAAGCAGGTAGAAAGTTTAAAGGTCATAAAGCTAACGCTGCTAGTTCAAAAGATGGTACTTATGTATATACTAAAAGGAATGAGAAGAATAATACTTTAAGTGTTATAACTGTATCTCCTGATGGTTCAGTTGAAATGAAGACTGATACACTTGATGAGAACTTATCTGAGATAGAGAAGAAGGCTAAAGAGAAAAGCGAAGCTAAGACAGAGAAAGAGAAAGCTCTTAGAGAAGAGAAGGAAAAAGCTAGAGACGAAAAAGACACAAAAGAGGAGAAAGAGAAAAATCTAACTGAGAAGAATAGTCAATTTAAAGGAAAGGTTATATCTCCTTCGGCACTAGCCTTAGCTAATAAGCTAGGTATAGACTTAGAAGAGTCTGGTTTAATAGGTAATGGTAAGGGTAAAAATGGTAGACTTACTAAGGCTGATATAGAAAACTATAAGCCTGAAGTAAAAGCAGAAGAGAAAGTAGAAGAAAAAGGTAAGGAAACTATACCTAAGTACTTGACTGGTAGCAACTTAAAAGCTACAGCAAAGTTAGCTTTAGACGCTACAACTGGTATTATTAAAGCGTTCTTTAATAAAGAGAGAGCCGTAAGAATAGTAGATAAGGTTGAAGCTGCTTTACATAGACGTAAAATACGTAGAGCGTATACAATGGGTAAAGGTTCGCAAAGAACTCTTGCTAATTTATATGCAAAGAAATCTGCAGACGGATTAATTTCCGTACAGTTTTTAGATGAGATATATAGTAGGGGCGATGAAGGTGCTGCTTACGCAATGGGATTAGGGGTGTTTATTAACCCAGACGCTGCGACAGACAGTGCTGAAGAAGCTATATTTCACGAGAACTTTCACATATTTAGAATGCTTTATGGGCATCTAAAAGAAGTTAAAGATATGATGCTGTCCGTAGTAGGTCAGCCTGTATACAAGACAACTAGACTAGATTACCAAGAAGAGCTTTTGTACTTCTTTGTAGATAAGGAAGGTAATAAGAATACAATGACTCAAGAAGAAGCTTTAGAATACTTAAAGCTTAAGCAAGAGAATGCATCTCAACAAGAGTTATTTAATGTTGTAACTTCCGTAGAGAAGTATGCCTTAGATAATGGGAAAGATATTACAGAGAAATTACGTAAAGAGTTCTATGAGTCTTCTTTAAATGTGCTAACACAAGCAGGATTTGTTGAGTTAGAAGAAGAAGCACAAGTACATATACAAGATGAAGCTTTAGCTAAGTTAGGTGGTTTGTATGGTTCTGTTAATCAAGATTTATTCATTTCTGGTCAAAACAAGACAGAGTACAATAGCAAGCTAAAAGCTTGGAAAGAAAAAATAAAAGATTCTGTTACTAAAGAAGAAGCAGAGTCTGCTTTTGAAGCTGTATCTAAAGGCTTGTATAAAGCTAATGGAGAGCAAAGTTTAGAGGAACAGTTTAAGAATGTTAATAAGTTAATAGCTGATAACAAAGCTAAGTACGGTGCTTACACTGCTACAACTCAACAGTCATTAAATAAGAAACTACTTAAGCAAGCTAGGGTAATAGAAGATGTTAAGTATTTATTAAACGACTTAGAGGGTTCTGTTCACAAGAGAGCTAAAGAGTTTGTAAATGATGAACTTGACAAGTTGCTTGAAGTAGATAAGAAAGAAAACTTTACTGTTGAAGAATTATCTAAGTATATACAGGAGAAGTTATTACTAACTGAAAGTATAAATAAATCTTACGTAGATATAGCAAGTGATATATTATCTGATTACTGGAATACAAAAGATTACAACAAAGTATTACAAATACTTAAGAACAACGAGAAGACTATAAAAGCTCTTATTCGTAATCAACACCTTACAGGGCTTACAGCTGAAGCTTCTAAGGTTTTATCTAAACGATTGTCTGAGTCAGATAGCGCTTATATAAAAGCTTTAGAGGCGAAATTTGCTGAAGCTCAGAAAGAAGTAACAGCTACTGATAACGAAGGTAATAAGGAAACTTTTGATGCAGATGAGGTATTCTCTGCAATGATAGATGATAACCCTCAGCAATTATCTGATAAGTTATATTCTATTCTTGAGTTCCATTTACAAATTGTAAGTCATACTTACAACAGGGATGGAATAATTGGGAAGGATAAATTACTATTCCATATAAAAAACTTCACCGAAGGGAAGACTAAAGAGCAGTTTATCACAAGTGCTTATAACCTTATAGACGGTTTAAGAATTCAAGAAGCAGGTCAGAGTTGGACTTACATGGAGGATAAGGACGAGCATGTTGCAAGATTCCTTACAACTCTAGTAGGGCAATATGAATTATTACCAAAGACTGCAGTGCCATACACAAAGAAAGGTGCTAATATGGCATTCGGTTCTGTATTAGGTGGGTTATATCTTCAGATGAACTCTATGACTACAGAGAAAGGTCTCTTTCTTACTGCTGATGGATACGCTCCTGCTTTGTCAAGACAAGACGCAAATAGAGTACAGACTGCTCTTAAGGATGCTGTAATGTTTGGTTCTGAGTTTTTAAATAAACAAAGAACAGGTAATGTACCATTAGGTTTATTAACTGAGAATGTTAATGCAACACCTACAAATGAAAGACAAGCTGGAATGTTATCTCAGCTTAGAAAAAGAATACTATACACTAGGAATTTAGCACGTCTTGTATACGCTCCTAAACACACATATGAAAAAGGGCAACGAGACAAAGACTTACTTCATTTTATAAACGCTTTCTTTTTACCATTTGGTACTAACGAGAGTGGAGCTTCTTTTAATTTCAATGAATTAGCTTTAGATGAGTTCCGTATATACGATGAAGAAACAAAAAAGAACCTTACGCTTAGAGAGTACTTTGAAGGCGACAGGCTTAAAGCTTTATATAACCAATCAATTAGTTTTGATTTAGCCGAGAGCGTTAAAAATAACAATATTTCTCTTGAAGACTTAAAGAAAAAAGCTAATGCTGATGTGTTTATGCCGTTTTTTATAGCTAATATTAAAAACAAGATAGGTGGAAATAAGATTCAAGACAACACGCTTATAGATAAAGAGATTATGTCTCAAATTAGAGACGACTTTGAAAAGCAGATTGAGGAAGCTTATAATAGTATGGAGAAATTCCCTGCAGATAAAGAAGGTCAAGTTGAGTATGTTGAAACGCTCCCTGAAGCTGGTTTAACTAAATTTCCTAAAGTACCAGAATTCCAAAGGAATGGTAAGGTTACTAGGCAGATTAAACTTACAGAGTTAAAAACTGATAAACAAAAAGAAGACTTTGCTAAGAAAAACGGGCTTATGTCTTTTTCTTCTTCTGGAATAGAACCTGGTAGAAGGGTATGGGAAAGAGAAATAGTAAAAGAATGGAAGACTTCTGAAAGAGGTTCTATTGCTATGTATACTGTAGTGACCGAAGAGAAAGGCGCAAGCAACTCTAGTTCTCTTAATGATTTACAGGGGCATAAAAAACTAGCACAAGCAGTTATAGCCACATTTAATTCAGAGCATAACGAAGGTTACATGTCTACTATATTGACACCAGAAGACAAGACTCTTAATCTTAATACAAGAAAGTACTTCTTAGAATACAATGCAGACTCACTAAGAGACTTTATGAATAAGGGTGACGGAATGGCTTTTGCTGAATTATTCTCTTACGAAGGGTATCAAAACCCTTATGCTATGAGGGCTCTTGAGGATGACTATAAGTTAGAGTTCCTTTCTTTACTTGGTGATTCAAAATCTGAATTAGATAGACAAAACATATCTAGTGTAGGTATTACTGAAGGAGATATTAATGAAATTAATAGGGCTTTAAAGTCTGGGTCTAAAGAGTATAATCAGGTCGTCCGTGACTACTCTGATAAGTCTAGAAGATACTACGCTAAGGCTACTCTAATTCCTGCAGACAATCAATACAACTTAAAAGGTGGTGTTGCTATATTTATAGAGAATGCTGTAAGCAATCGTAATGACTTTACTGAAGAACAATTAAGAGCTATAGATAAGCACTTAGAGTTAGAGGTTGATATAACCGCTACTAAAAGTCAAAAGTTATTAGCTTTAAATAATGTTAAGAGAAAGTATGTAATGGCTGTAACCACAGAGTTGCAAGCCAAGATGGATGAGGTCGTAGATTACCACAACGCTAAGACTAGAGAAATTATAGCTAATCATAATAGCAACAGTGACTTTGACTTGTTTAATGTTACTAGTCAAGCCACTATAGATAGCTTATTATCAGAAGGTTATAAAATAAAGAACTCTGACACTCAGAAGTCTAAGGTAAAAGGAGAGCTTAACCTATTAGGTAAACTAGCGTTCCAACAAACTATAAATGGTAAGATTCAATACTTAAATAATGTAGAGACTCATATAGCCATGATGGATAAGTTAGGAAGAAGTCCTTTCGATGCTGTGGCTTCTATGAATTACTTTGTAAACAAGTTTTGGTTACAAGACTTGAATGCTAACACTATGGAAGAGCAGAATTTTAGTATGAAGAATAAGCGCTCTACGGGGCTTATTGCTCCACACGATTCTTCTTATTCTGGTAACAGAGTAGAGACTATTATTTTTGATGACCAAAAATTAGATTTCGAAAATGAGTCTCAGAAAGTACAAATATTTAATTATGAAACAGGCGAACTTGAAGAGGTAGAACTAACTCCTAAACTTGCTGATTCAGCGTCATACATAACACAAGAGGAAGCAACAAGACTAGAAGGTAGTCATGGTGGTTTATCTGACGTTAAGGGCTCATTTAAGCTTGTAGGATATGGAAGAAATATAGACAACAAAAGGATAGCTTCTCATACAGGTCAGAAATCAAATCAATTCTACTTCAAAGGTCACACTATTGTATTAAACAATAAGGTTAGAGGACCTCTTAGTGGAGTGTATAAGTCATTAAAAGCTAGAGAGAAGTTTTATTCTGATAAAGGTTTAAAGAACCATAGAGTTTTATCTTATGCAGATAGTGGTGTAAAGAAGTTTAACATTAAAGGAGTTAACACATTCTCTTTAGAAGAGTTAAATGATAGAAACTTTGACCTTAATGGTCGTTTAGATAAGTGGGGTTATGATGAGGTTAACAATCTTAGAGGATTTGATGGTAGGTTCTTTGGTGTACAGAATGAGTTAGATAAAGAAGCTAACTCTGCAACTGTAGCGAAGCAAGGTATATCTAACATGAATGTATTTGCTGACCACTGGGATACGAACGTACAAGCTCTTTCTCAGAAGGTTATGAATGCTTACGCACTTGCTTTAGATTTACAATATGACGAAGAGATTGCTAGCCTTACATACGAAGGATTAGCTAAACAAGATATGGAGTCATCATCTATGCCTCCTGTTCAAGCTGTTATGTTCCAAGAAGATAACGATTCTCTACCTACTATTAGAGCTAGAGTTTTAGAGTTGGCTAATTCTAAGTTAAGAAAGAAAGGATTTAAGTTAAGAACTGAGGGGACTCTATCTTTACAAGAGTCTGATATAATCCAAGGATTTGAAATATCAGATAAGGGTAAGTTAGTAGAAACAGACAAAGCATTGCAACCTATTAGAGTAAGTGGTACAGAAGGTAATTTAAAAGTATCACACGCTGAAGCATCTATATCTCAACACATGGCTAAAATGCTAGGTGTTACTAAAGAGGATGTAGAAAAAGCTAGAACTAGTGGTAAAGAGATATTATTTCTTGCCACTCGTATTCCAGCATCATCTGCAGGTTCTACTGTAGTATTGAGAGTTGCTAAAATATCTGATAAACAAGGTAATACAATCGCTGTTAACTCTAAGACTTCTTCTATTATGGGGGCTGACCTCGATGGGGATATGCTACACATTAACATGGTAGAGACTGGAGAGAACTTAACAGACCTGCAGAACGCTAAGAATGATGTTATACAATCTATTATAGATTTATATTCAGAACCTTCTGTAGTTAATATGTTAATTCAAGAGATTGAAATTGAATCTACTACAAAATCTAGTAACCTTGCTTTGTTTGGAAATGAAGAAGGAAGTACTGAAGTAAATAATGATTTAGGTTTATTAGGTGCAAGTAATATATATGAGACGACTAAGGGTAATGTACCGATGATTGGTATAATTGCATCTCAGAACCTTATGTACAACTATATATCTCAAGGTAATCCTGAACTTCTTTATGATGGTACAGCTATAGAGTTTCAAATTGATAAAGGGTTTAGTAAAAGTTCTTTAGGTTTAGATTTTTATTCTAACAATAAAAAGTTATCAGAAATTGGAACTGCAGAAGAGTATTCAGAATTCTTGGAAACAGTATTCCCTAATAGTGAAGTGAAGGACGTTGTGTATAGAGGCTCAGACCCATTAGCTTCAAGCTCAACATATCAATATTTTACAACAGTAAAAGGAGAAGCAACTCTTTTTGCTAAAGCTAACGTTCCTAAAAGCGGTATAATTTCTGAAAGAAATCCTACCAATTCTATTGATAAAAACTTTAAAGAGGGATTAAAAAATAAGTATGATGAAAGTCTAATAAAAAGTTTATATCATGAGCCGCTAGCTCCAGATGACTTTTTTAAAGGATTTGTACCAAATGCTATAAACAAACTTAGTCCGTCTGATAAGTCTATTTTTAACAAGATAGAGAAGTTAAAAAGAATGTATGATATAGTTAAGATAGAATCAGAGAGTGATGCAATGAAGCCCTTTGATGATACAGACTATAGAGACACAATAGATGATTATAAAAAATTATTAGCCGAATTAAAATCTTTATACTTTAAATCAAGTGACGTAGGGAAGGTACAGGAAGTATTGCTAAATATTAAAAACTCATACAAAGAAGAGATAGTACAAGAAGATTTACAAAACAATAGAGATGCTTATAAAAATGGTCATGACGGGGCTATGCTTAATGATGGCGACCACTTCCTTGTTAAAAGGGATACTAATCAAATTCACGAACTAGGCTCAGAAAAAGACATACAAGGATTTAATAATTTTGTAGCATCGAATAAATCTACTTTAACTACACTAGATAACGTAGTTAAAAAAGATGGTACTGGAACTTACTATGAGGTATGTAAGTACTTAAACTTAGTATTAGATGATGGTAAAAATAACAACAGAGCTAACTTCCAATTCATAAAAGAAACTGCTGGACAGTTTATAATGATGATGAAGTATGGTATTAAGCCTGCTCAAATATCTACGTATATAAGAGATATGAATTGGGCTGCCCTTAAAGGGTTGAGCTCTAAAGAGATATACGATAGGGCTAATGAGGCTGCAATGAGCTTAGATGCTGAATACAACATAGGAGGTGAAGAGCCTGCAAATTTAAGCCAAGTTATACAATCAGTTTTTGGTGGTGGAGTAGGTCTTTCTTTTAACATACCTTCCATCGCTGAAGAGTCTAAGAATGATGAAAAAGATGTTAATGATAAAGCTATGCTTCTTTATTATGTTACTAGTCAGATAGGTCAAGACCTTAAAGATTTAAGCCTATTCGTGGGGTTAGATAAGAAGTTTACGGCAAACCCTCTTGATAACTTAATACAGCATCAAGCAGCGTTAACTGCTTTAGAGTTACAAACAGGTATAAATGAAAACTTAAGAACAAACAACCCTTTATATAACAGACAACTAGAGGCAAATCAAAAGCTTATAGAGAAAGCGATAAAAGAGTCTATAGAATTAAGTAATGGTTATGCTAAGGGATTACTTGGGGACTACAACTTCAAAGAGGTTAAGGGTACTGCAGGAGTTTTAGGTATAGAGATTATTGAAATTAATGACGAGGAAACACCTTTAGGAATATTTAATAAAAACTCAAATGGATTAGTTAATAACCCTGAGTTAATAAGTCAGCTACAAAAAGCTTTAACATTATCAAGAGCTCTTATTCATGCTGGTTATGATGTATCTAATAAGATTCTACAACTAGGTGGTATGTTTAAGGAGGAAATGGGGCTTAAATACGAAGAGTTTGCTGCACTACCAACAAATGCAGGGAAGTTAGTACATCTAACAACTGCTGCTGGGAATGTAGCTAAAGCGTTCCAAAACGACCATTCAAACAATCAGAACAAATGGTTGGGAGCTGACGGTATACTAAAGATTATGCCTACTAAGGGTTATATAACAGAGAAAGGTAAAACACAAATAGCAGATTATATTAAGTTTGATATAGATGTTGCTAAGCTTCAACGAGAGTTAGAGTTTACTGAGCATGTTGATATATATAGAAAGGATTTTGAAAAGCTTCCTGAATCCCTTAAGAGGTTCTTAGTATTTAATGACTTGTTATCAACTGGTTGGGGTTCTAAAAACCCTGGAAAGTCTATGATACCTTACATGTCTGCTGCTTATTCTTCTAAAGTGAATAGTATGTTTAGTGCTATAAACGACCCAGCTGTAAGTAACTTCACTGATGATATGGCTATAATGAAAGAAAAGCTAAGTCATATAATGAACTTCACTGGAGATACTGAACTAGACAATAGAAGGATTGCTTTAGTTCTTCAGATAGGACTGAATGGACCTAACGCTACAGTAACTATAGATTCAAAGACTGGAGAATCAAGAATAAAAAACAAGCACAATGGTGGGTTGTTTACTGTACGAACTAAGAAGATAGGTGCTAATCCACTTAATCAAGTGTCTGAGATTGTATTTGATAGACAAGCTACTGCTTCATATAGAGAGGTAGACCCTTCAGATACTTTCCCATTCCAATATGGTAAAGGACTTCCTTACTTTAATCAGTTCCCTGAGTTATCAATGCTCAACACTATGGAAGCTTTAACTAAAGTTAAGCATGCTGAGAATGGT
>Ga0208032_1000293_pt1 | contig 33029 bp, 41 predicted proteins | sample MalvirAntarct_66_FD_184254 | JGI IMG/M metagenome (GOLD analysis project Ga0208032, IMG submission 184254) | Marine viral communities from the Global Malaspina Expedition - Malaspina viral metaG Antarct_66 (SPAdes) (version 2) | ecosystem: Environmental > Aquatic > Marine > Oceanic | place: West... | reverse complement strand
ATACTCTTAGAGCTTTAATCGTTTATGAGGATGTATCGTGATCTATGCCTCTATCAAAATTACAGTTTAATCCCGGCGTTAACCGAGAAGTAACCGCGTACACAAATGAGGGCGGTTGGTTTGATTCTGACAATGTTCGGTTTCAAAAAGGTTATCCAGAGAAGATTGGCGGGTGGCAGAAACGCGGCTCGGATACTTTCTTGGGGACTTGCCGTGCCTTGCATCCTTGGGTCACTCTTGATCGGGATCAATTCATTGGCGTCGGAACTACTGTAAAATATTACATAGACAGAGGTGGCGAGTATAACGACATCACCCCTATTAGGTTGCAGACTTCTGCTGGAGCGGTAACCTTTGCTAGAGCCCAGGTGGGCTCCGCTGTTCTTGTTGTAACAAACTCTAACCACGGGGCTTTGGCGGGAGACTTTGTTACTTTTACAGGAGCAGCGACACTAGGCGCCAATATTACGGCGGCTGTTTTAAATCAAGAATACAAAATTGATCTTGTTGTAAACGCTAACTCTTACAACATAAGTGCTAAAGCTGCTGGCAGTTTAATTAATAAAACTCCTGTTCTAGTTCTTGCAGCGAATGGGGACAGCGGAAACGGCGGCGGGTCTGTCGTTGGCAATTATCAAATCAACATTGGTTTGGACACGGTTGTTCGGTCTTCAGGATGGGGCGCAGGTACATGGTCTAGGGGGACATGGGGCTCGGCCTCTACTGATGCCATCGTTAGCAACACTTTACGTCTTTGGTCTCACGACAATTTTGGAGAAGACCTTCTGATAAACGTCAGAGATGGCGGACTGTTCTACTGGGATGCAACTAATGGTTTAGGCACTAGGGCCGTAAACATTACAACTCTTTCTTCCCTTCCTAAGATACCTACTGTCGCAAAGCAGATTTTAGTTTCAGACAGAGACAGACACGTTATTGCTTTTGGCTGTGACCCTGAGTCTACGCCCGGCGTACAAGATCCTTTGACCATTCGGTTCTCGTCTCAGGAATCTGTTACTGATTGGGAAACCAGAGCGGACAACACGGCGGGAGAGTTGCGACTTGGTTCTGGTTCCGAGATTGTTACGGCAATTGAAACTAGACAGCAGATCCTAGTTATGACGGATACTACGCTATACGCTATGCAGTACTTAGGCCCACCATTTACTTTTGGTGTTACAGCCATTTCAGAAAACATAACGATTGCAGGGCCTAACGCGGCTATTGCTGTGGACGACAACGTATTCTGGATGGGACGGTCTGAATTCTATGTTTACAGCGGAGCGGTTCAACGTCTTCCTTGCATGGTCAGGGATTACGTCTTTTCAGACCTTAACGAAAACCAGCTAGAGAAAATTAACGTAGCTCTTAACACTGAGCACTCCGAGGTTTGGTGGTTCTACCCTAGTGCTGACAGCGAAGAAGTTAATAAGTACGTTGTTTACAACTACCTTGAGCAGGTGTGGTACTACGGCTCGTTTGGTCGAACCGCCTGGGTTGACCGTGGAATATTTGACTTCCCTATCGCTGCAAACAACGACGGGTTTTTATACGAGCACGAGCTTGGCTTTGATGACGGCACTACAAATCCAGCTTCAGCTATAGACGCATTCATCCAGTCTAGTCCCATAGATATTGGTGACGGTGAGCAGTTTATGCTGATTCGAAAAATGATACCAGATGTGGATTTTAAAAATTCTACTGCAATTCTGCCTGAAACAAACATAACTTTAGACGTAAAGAATGCGCCAGACGGGACATACAGCCAAAGCCAAACAGATGCCTTTGTGAGCACAAGTGTTGCTTCTGTAGATAGCAGAACAGAACAATTGGATTTTAGACTACGTGGTCGCCAAATGCGCTTTAAAATAAGCTCAGACGATTTAGAGGTAACATGGAGACTAGGATCGCCAAGGATAGATATTAGACCTGATGGGAGGCGTTAATGTCTCGTCGTCTTACACGCCCCTTTTTCCCTGTTCCACCTCCTCAGTATATGCAGAACTATTTTACAGAATTAGTAAGATCTTTTTCTGTTTATTTAGATCAAATCCAAAACCCAGGAGACATTAGGGCCACTGAACTAACTTTAACGAGTCTTCAAAGTGACGATGTTGGTCTTGAGATAGGGGCATTGTTTAAGAGTGGTGGATTTGTTAAGATAGTAGAATTAGACAGCCCTAATCTGAGAGGCTCAATTGCAACAGGTCAAGTTGGTCAAGTAACGGTGGTAACATAATGAATAAAAAATCTGAAGTTAAACCTAAAAAAGATAAAGTTGTATTTTTAAACTTGAAAAAACTGTTGAAACCAAAAAGGGTTGACGCAACGGTTGCGGTTGTTGGTCCAGCGCCTGCAACTGGTGAGTCTTAAAGTACTACCTAGCATTCTGGTGAAATATATAGGATGGCAGTTTTAGAGACTATTGCGGCAGCTAACGCTGCCTACTCAATAATTAAGAAGTGCCTTGAGAACGGGCGCGAAGTTAAGGACATGGTAGGCCATGTCGGCAAGTTTCTCAACGCTGAGGACGAGCTTAAGGATGCCGTAAAACGCAAGAAGAATAATCCCATATCTGCTATTACTGGCGGGGCCGAAGGGGATTGGGAAGAGTTCCAAGCCCTTGAGAAGTTAAAAGAGCAAAGAAAAGAATTAGAGTCTTGGTGTAGATTATACGGGCCACCCGGCACATGGGACCGCTGGGTTCTTTGGCAGGCGGACGCGAGAAAGGCTAGAAAAGCAGCATTAAAACAGAAACAAAAAGAACGCGAAGAGCTTGTCGAAATGTTGATGATTTGTTTGGGTTGTTTCTTTGCTGTCTCTTCAATGGCTGCATTAATATATGTTGTAGGCAAATACATGGATAAATGGTAATGTTTTTCTTAATGTGGTTTCTATATTCAAACAACGCCGTGGATGTCTATCAGTTGGGGCAGTTCAGGACAGATAAAGCTTGTGAGGCTGCAAAGTCCGAGGCAATGATTTTAATAACTAATAGTAAAACTAGAATACTTTGTTTTGAGGTTTTAAGCGATGACTGATTTTGAAAAAGCCGACCTTGATAGCAACGGTCACATAGACAAGGCCGAATGGGACAAGCTTGCTTGGGAAGACAAGCGTCGTCAGATGGACGACGAAGATCACAAGCGAGATGCTCAGTTGCGAATGACGTGGTTTGCTTTGTCTGGAATGGTATTGTACCCTCTAATTATTCTAACGTGTTCTATCATTGGGTTCGACACTGCGGCAAAGTTAATTACTGATATAGCTTCAATATATATTGTAAGTGTTTCAGGTCTATGCGCCGCGTACTTTGGCTTTAATGCCATGAACAAAAAGGCGTCAAATCCCATGTCTACATCGAAGGTAATGGATAAATGATTACTCTACTCGGAAGTTTACTAGGGTTTGGAACTTCATTCCTGCCAGAGGTTTTAAACTACTTCAGGGCAGGTCAAGACCACAAACATAACCTTGAGCGGATGTCGCTTGAGATGGACATGATGGCTCGGCGCAATGAGTTAAAGCTGGACATCTTAGACAAACAGGCTGGCATCAAGGAAACCGAGAGTTTATATAAACATGATAGCATGGATGCAGGAGGTTTTATTAACGCACTACGAGGTAGTGTCAGGCCTGTCATCACTTATGTTTTTTTTAGCCTTTTCGTTGCCATCAAGATAACTGCTCTGATGGCTTTAATGAATTCTGGAACAGACTTCGGCAAGTCTTTGTCTCTGATCTGGGATGACTCAACCAGCGGCTTGTTCGCTGCAATAGTAAGTTTTTGGTTCGGCGGTAGAGCCGTATCTAAGTATATGAAAGTAAAACCATGACATATAAATTAGGAAACCGTAGCAATGATCGCCTAGATGGTGTTGACCCTAGTATGCAGACTGTTGTTCGTGCAGCAATAGGTCGATCTGAGCAGGACTTTAGCGTAATTTGTGGGCTAAGAACTCGCAAAGAGCAGGAAGCTCTTGTGGCTAAGGGCGCTAGTCAGACTATGAAGTCCAAGCACCTTGGCGGCTTTGCCGTTGATTTAATGGCATATATTGATGGTGGCCGGTGGGAATTAAATCTGTATGATGAAATTGCTGATGCTATGAAGAGCGCTTCTAAAGAGCTTGGCGTTAAGATTCGCTGGGGCGCTGCTTGGCACATTGATGATTTTGGTGCATATGAGGGTACTGCGGAAGAAGCGATGAACGAATATGTTGATCTACGAAGATCACAGGGTAGAAGGCCATTTATTGATGCACCGCACTTTGAAATCATGGAATAGTGTGTTAAAGGTTAACAAACCGAGTTTGGAGTTGCTATAATGTTAGAACAGATATTAGGCTCAAAGTTTCTTAGTAATTTTTTAGCTAATAGAATTACTTCTGAACTTGTAGGCGGCAAAAGCAACAAAGAAGCTTTAATGTTTACTGCGTTGCAGCAAGGTTTGGGAGGGGATAACCCTTTTTCAGATATGTTTGGTTCTAAAAAAACTCCAGAAACCGAACAAATGTCTGCTTTACAGAATGCAACTACAGGAGCAAGTGGCCCGGATGAAGCTAGGCAGCAAGTTAGGGCCATGCAGGCAGCAAAAGCTGCAAAAAAAGGTATAGCCGCAATTGATCCCATCAGCACATTCCAGCAAGCTGAAGGAACTTTAGGTTATGCTGATTTTCTTATAAATGCAGGAATTCTTGAGCCAGATAGCAAAATTGCTCAACTTTTAAATTCAAGAGTAGGTGAAGCTTTGGCTACGTCACTAGCCGCAGGTCTTGGGTCTAAACTAGGAGGTTCTAACGGCGGTAGCAACTATGAGCCAAGGCCGTTTGGTGGAACTGGCAATACGTCCTTAAACATGCCTATAAGAGCCGCTCAAGGCGGATATATAGATGGTCAGTACTTCCCCCGCAGAAATGGTGGGATTATGCCCTCAGAAGGCTCTGGCCGAAAAGACGATGTTCCCGCTATGTTAATGGCAGGCGAGTTCGTTTTGACTAAAGACGCCGTAAAGGGTCTTGGAAATGGAAATTCTCAACAGGGTATTCAAAAAGCGTACTCATTGATGAACCAGTTAGAAGATAAGGTGGCTTAAAATGGCAGGTGAATTTGACAGAACAGATTACTCTGAAAGCGTACAACGTCGCCCTGAATACATAGAAGCGCGAGAAAAAGCGCTTCTTGATGGGATTATGGGCTATGAAGGTGCTGATGGGTTTACTGGCGGTTTGCTTCAGGCAACTGAATTAGGATCTGATGGCAACGAATACGCAAAGTACTTTAACATCGCTCCTTACGCTATGGCAAGTCAGTATGGTCGAGATGCCGAAGGTAATGTTAATAATGAATTTGGTTTAGAGACATTTGCTTCTAGAGCTCTTAGTACGGATTCTAACGGTGACGGAATTCCAGACTTTTTAGGGCGATACGCGCCTTACTTTGAGACGGCTGGGGGAGCCGCTACAGGCGGAATAGAGTCTTTACGCCGAGGCATTGGCGCACTTGGAGAAGGTAAATCCTTTTTTGGACCCGCTGCTCAGTACGTTTCTGGTGGTCGTGGCATGTACGATCCAAGTCAATATGTTTCGGCATATATGAACCCATACACTGAAAACGTAATTCAAGAGACAGAAAAAGATATTGAGCGTCAGGGTAATGTAGCTCGTCAGCGTGCTTCTGCGGAAGCCGTAGGCCGTGGAGCCTTTGGCGGTTCACGTCAGGGCATTCAGGCCGCTGAAGTAGAGCGCAGCATACAAGACGCTAAAGCTAAGGCTTCTGCTGATCTACGAGCTCGTAACTACGATCAAGCGCTGTCTGCGTCATCTGGAGCGTATCAGAACGCTGCAACCCGCGAATTAGAGGCTGGTCGCCTTATGGGTGGCTTAGGGCAGTCTGTAGGTCAAATAGGATCTCAGTACGGCACTATAGGTGGTCAGTACGGAAATCTCGCTGGAACAACAGCAGACATTGGTCGTGTTTACTCTGCACTCGCCCCTGCTGATATGTCTTACATGACTGGAGTTGGCGCTCAAGAAAGAGATTACCGTCAGCAAATGATAGATACATCACGCAAAGAATCTATGCGTGGAACAGAACAGGCGTTATTGCCTTACTCTTATGCTTACGGAGCTTTGACAGGTACGCCTTCTGCAAATGTATATTCTCAAACACAGAGTAATTACGCTGCGCCTACAAACCCATATTTGGCTGGCATAGGAGCATACACAACGCTTCAAGGCATTAATCAATCAAACGCATAAGGCGAACAATTATGGCTGATCCAATACCATACCCCTCCGAGAAATCATCTTCACCTCTCAGAAAACGTAATGCAGTTTATGACGCCTATATGAAAAGTGGGGGTTTAGGCATTGGATCAATTTTTGACGAAGAAGGTTCGTCTGCGTCTGGTTTTTTAAGAACTATGGATGATGGAAGTCTGGGCGGCGTTTCGTCAAACGCAACTGATTTTATAAATGACGGCGCACATCCTTTGCAACTACAAAAAATGCTCGATGGCGGTATGGGGGTAATGCCTATTCCTAAAATGGAAGGTTTAGAAAAAGCCCTTACATATATTCAAGAAAATGCTGGAGTTAGTGAGACTCCTCTTGGAAATTTAGCTCGCAAGAAAAAAATGACTGACCTAATGGAGAGTGGTTCTGAATCTTTTGCGGAAAGCCCACTAGACGTTATTGCTGCTCAAATTGCAAAGGCTAAAATAAATACTGGGCCTGAAGGCGGAGCTAATGACGGAGCAATAGTTCAAGAAATTATTGCTAAAAAGAATAAAGATGATAAGGGCGCTAAAGCTAAAGCGTTTAGAAAAGAAGAAGCCAAGTTATTTGATGACCAAAGTGTGTCGGCTGCTGACAGTCAAAAAGCAACTGAAGATACGTTTAAGGGAGCTATGGATGAGTTTCTGGGATTGGCTCGTGGCGCGTCTCCCGATAAGCGTGAACGAACTTTAGAAGAGTACAAGAAAGAATTCGCTGCGGCTACGGGCGTTGATGTAAGCGGCAAAGTGGATAAGAGCCAAGCCCTTATGGCTCTTGGCCTTGGCCTAATGCAAAACCGTGCCGGTAAGGGATTCGACGTAGGAAAGATACTAAACGCTGTGGGTCAAGCTGGCGAGAAGGCTTTGCCTGCTCTTGAGAAAGCTAAGACTGAAGCCAAAAAAGCAGGTTTGGCTGCTGGTCAATATGCTCTTCAGTCCAGAAATTCTGATCAGGCTAAAGATGAAGCCGATGTGGAAAAAGGCAAACAGCGTTCGGCCTTCTATATAGTCCCTAAAGGCAAAGGGGTAAGTGGGTTCCTCGCTAACATTGATCAAGGTCGATTAGAAAATCTAAACCCATTTGAACTTGATGCCCTTATGAGCAACAAATCTTTTCAAGAAAAGTTTGATGTTGTACCCGGCAGCACATGGTCTGGAATAGTTGAAGAGGCGATGAAAACGCCTGAAGCAGCAGCACTTTACTTAACCAAAAACCCGAACATAATTTCACTAATTGACGGCGTTGAAAGTGATCTCTTTACAATCAAAACTTTTGATGCGGACCCTAATGTTGCAGGTAGTGAAGGAAGATCAGCACGTTTATCTGGTAACGGACAAGAACAATACAAGGCCTTAGCAGCGGCGGCACAAGACCTTGAAAGAGCAAAAGTAAAATTTATGGATGGGTTTGGGATAGCTGAAGGCACAAGTGCATTCAGATTTACCCTTGATAAAGTTGATTCTTTGGCTGGTGCATTCGGAATCAATGTAGATGGAGTGGCGAACAATACAGAAAAACTAAAATTGTTCCTCAATAAGTTGAAGGCACAGAACGCCAAAGAGATATTGGGAGAAGCTGGAAAAACAATTTCTGACGCAGATCGTGCGCTTGTTGAATCAATCGTTGGTAATGTTTCTGTTCTAGAAAGCCCAGATCTACTGGCAGAAAAAATGAGTCAACTTTACAATGATGTTATAGTTAAAAAAGAAAGACAAATAATTGCTGCTTTAACAACTTTAGACAGATACTCTGGCAGAAAGATAGCATCTAGGCTAGGTGGCAGTGGCAAGTTGAACGCAGAAGATCAAGCAGAGCTAGACGCGGCGCTAAATGCAATAGGTGAACAAAATGGATGACCGCACCAAGTTAACATTGGTTAGAGGCATAAAGTCTGGCGCGTTTAATGACAGGCAAAAGCTAGAAGCTTTTAGGGCCATCAAAGGAAATGTTGTAGACAATGACGTAGCGGATCTTATTGGTTCTCTTTCCTTTTCTACTTTAAACAACGGTAAAAGCTTAAAAGAAATGTCAGACGAGCGTCAAGGTCGTGATACAGGTAACTTTGATTACACCACAGGCGCGGATGGGACACTACGATCCCTGTTGTCATTTGCAGAAACTGATGGTGATCGTGAAGCCATATTAAAGAAAATGGTTGGTGAAGCTGGATTCGTTAGAGATGCAGGCGGCAACCTTGCGTTAACGCAAGAAGGCCAAAAAGCTCGTGGCATGAAGCCTATCGGTAAGAACCTTGTCATAGACGAAACTGGTTTCAGTATGAGGGACATATCTGATTTAGCCGGGATAGTCCCAGAAACTGTTGGCGCTGTAGCTGGCGCGATTATTGGCGGTGGCCCCACTTTTGGACTTGGTGCAGTCGCAGGCGCAGGTATAGGCGCTGGATTAGGACAGGCCGCAGAAGAAGTTATTGAAGGGTGGTTGGGTGTTCAGACTCAAAGCCTTGGTGAAGTAACTAAAGACGTTTTAAAGGAAGCGGCTATTGGCGCGGCTGGAGAGGCTATCGCAGGAACTGTCATAGCTATAGGCAGGGGCGTTGTCGGTGGGGGAAAAAAACTTGCTGGCAGAGCAGGAAATATGACTGAAGAGCCTATAGATGCAGCAATGAGACTTCGCCTTGAGCGCGGGGAATCTTTGGTGGAAAGAGGTTACATACCATCTTTAGGATCTTTGGGTGCTAACGAAAGAATAGCATACCTTCAGAAGTTTGGTGAGAATGCTTCAAAAGATACAACTAGGATTCAAGCTAATTTAGCCGCAGCATTGCGTGAGAGAGAAGCGTTTTTGGCTGGAATCTCTGGAGATCCCGTAGAGACTTTAGGGATTGAAGCTACTAAAATGGCTCCAAAACGTTTTAACGAATTAAACGCGGCAAAACAAAAAGCCGACAAGTTATACATATCAGCTTTAGATGATAGCATAAATTTACTAAGAAAATCTGTAGACGAAGGATTTGAGTTAAACACTTCTACTCTTGGAGCGATTACTAAGGCGTTCGACAGCTTCCAAAAAACTACGTTTGACGGTTATGGTGGTGTTGACGATATTCTTAGTCAAATTACAGGAAAAATAACCTTGGCGGACGGAACGAAAGTTTCAAGAACAGGTGGACAGCTTAGGATTTTTGACACTAAAAATTTAATGGCTAGGTTTAAAGACTATGAAGAAGACTTTGGAAGAGCATTGTTGGAAGGACCAGTTGCAACGGCATACGATGCCTTAAAAGGGTTTCAAAAAAATCAACAGGGTAGAGCCTCTTTTAAAAATTTGGTGAACCTAAGAAAGAACGTAAATGACGAACTTATGTTCGGGTCAAGCACCGCTGGAACAAAACAGTTGCAAGACATCAGAGGCGCGTTGGACACAATGCTTAGTGACAAAACTATTTTAGATGGCGTTACAGGTCTTTCTAAGAAGGCAGACAAAGACCTACTTGTACAAGCTGCAAAATTGCGGCTAACTCAACAAGGCGTTTATAAAAAGGGTATTCAACGTTTTGAAGATCTATCTAGCATTGGTGTTATAAAGTCTATCAATGGATTAAAGTCACTTGCAGAAACAAGTCCTAGAGAAATTTCTGACAAATTCTTTAAAAAAGTTATTCAAAACGATTCTCCTCAAAGATTAACTGCGGTCTTAAAGGGCGTTGATAACCCCGATGAGTTGCTTGCAAATCTCAGCCGAAGTTTCCTTGACGATGCATTGGAAACGGCTGGTAGAGATCCTATAAACCCTCAAAGTTTCAACGGAAAAACATTTGCCAAGAAAATAAAAGACCTTAAAACAACTGGTAAAGTCTTGTTTGGAAAAGACTGGAATAAGATTCAAAAACTTGCCAACAGTATAAATCAAGCAGACATTGCAGGTAAACTGTCTATGGATGACATTGCTAGGGTTAGAGCCGCTGGGGGCAATAAAGGCATGGTTGGGGCTATGGAAGATGTTGTGGAGGCTCAAAAGCAAATAGACATAGCGAGTTCGACATCTGTAGTAAAAGATTTAGACCCAAGTAACGTGTCTGTTTACTCAAGTTATGATGATGTTGTCTCTGCTCTAACAAGGAATAGCCTTACTGAAAGCGAAACCATTCAGATAATGAAGTTCTTTGATGGCAACGATCAGCTAATTCAGAGTATGAGGAATGTTGTTCTTCAAGATATAATGAAGGTAGTAGATGACAAGGTTCTTGAAAGTGCTCAAAATGCAGGATCTTTGCGTAAAACTTTAGATGAATATAAGCCAAGATCTCTGAGCCGAATATTGGGCGATGATACATACAAGGCTTTAGATGGCTTTGCTGATGATTTGGTTATGCTTGGAGACGCTGGTAAAGAAGGCGCAATAGCCGCTGGCAGTATATGGTCGCAGATGTTTAGCCATCCTTTGAATGTATTAGGAAGAATTGGTAAGTTTAAGGCTATGGCTACCATGTTCAGCAGTCCTCAAAATGTTAAAAAATACATTGAGATGAGAAAGGCTGCCGCTAACAATCCAGAAGCTCGTGGTAATGTAATGTTAGCCATGATGAACCAAGCCGCGCTTGATGAGGGAATTGACGTTGGGGGTAAAGCCGCACTCGCAGGCCGTGTTGCAAGTGGAGTTGGTTCCCTAACAGGTCAAGCCAGCCGTATAGGTCTTCAGTCTCAGCCCCGACTAGTCCTTAACGAAGAAGGTCCGTTTCGTCAAAAGAGCCGAACAAGCGTTCCTAATGTTCAGCCCAGCCCTATAAATTTAAATCCCCCTAACATTCCTGAAGTCAGGCAACAGCAGACTAGATCTGCTCCGTTAAGTCCAATAGAAAGAATACAGCAAGAGGCAGTTAGAAAAATGTCTCTTAGAGATCGAGCAAGGGAAAACCCAGCAGTGGCAGCGTCATTGCTAGGCGGTCTTGGAAATGCTGGGCTTCTCTAGCTCTCAATTACAGCGCTAATGCCGCCTTTGGCATAAACTTTTGGCGGTCTAGGATCTGAATAACCTTGTCGATCATATTCATCATCGACAAACAAGGATAATTGCTGTGAAATCCCCCTACGAGAATTAGAGGCCATTTCAACAATTTTGTTGTAAGTGTCTACGCTGACACCTATTGACTTGTATTTATTTGGCTTTGGCATTAGAATCGTTCCCATAATGTTATCAAAACAGACATACAATCCCAAGCTCAAAAGGTCAAGGCCGAAGTACGGCAACAAGAAAACTGTTGTGGATGGTATTAAGTTTGATTCTAAGTGGGAATCCGAAAGGTATATGTACCTAAAGTCTCTTGAAAGAGCAGGTCGTATTAAGAACCTTGTGCTACAACCGAAGTTTTTAATAGTAATAAACGGTCAAAAGATCTGTGCTTACATTGCTGATTTTGAATATGACAAGGAAGATAACAACGGTGCTTGGGAGCATATCATAGAAGACGCTAAGGGTGTCGAGACGCCTGAGTTTAAGCTGAAAAAGAAGCTTATGAAGGCCGTTCACAACATAGAAATCTATTTATCTAAAAAAACTACTTGACGTTTATCCCACACTTCTCCATACAGAAGGTTCTAGAACTTTAAAAGGAGAATCACTATGGATAGTGTGGAACTGTTTGAGCGACGCGAAGAGCTCAAAACAATTATTGTTGAACTTCGTGATGAACTCAAAAACATTGAAGAGCAACTTTCAGATTTGTATTTGCCAGTAGCGCGAGACGTATTGCGCTCTCATGGCGAGGACTTTGGAACCGCTCAATTCTTTGAGGGTAATCAGAAATTTAAAGCCGTTGTGTCTAAAAAGATTAAGTGGGATCAAGATCTCCTCGCAGGCGCTTTAAACAATATGACCGCAGAAAACGCGCAGCACTACGGCAAGCTGACTTTCGCTGTCGAAGAACGCAAATACACAGCAGCACCTCCCGCAATCAAAGAAATTCTGGAAGAGTGCAGAACAGCAGAAATTGGTCGCTTTACAGTGGAGGTAATAGAATAATGGGACTTCAAATCATTACAGCAGAGCAGAGGCTTGCTGAGAAACGTGGACACAAAGTTGTTATTTGTGGTCAAAGTGGTGTCGGCAAAACAACGCTGGCACGCACACTGCCCAAAGGCACAACATTGTTTATGGATCTAGAGGCTGGAGATGCAGCACTAGAAGGTCATCCAATTGATGTAATTCGCCCGAATACATGGGCAGAGTGCCGTGATCTTGCGTGCTACATCGGTGGGCCGAACCCATCTCTTGCAGACGATCAGCCGTATAGTAAGGCTCACTACGATTACGTGTGCAATATTCACGGAGAGCCAGAGGGGCAGCTATCTAAGTACTTAACGCTGTTCGTTGATTCAATCACAGTAGCGGGGCGTTTGTGCTTTACATGGTGTCAGCAACAGCCTGACTCACGCTCAGAGCGTACTGGAAAGCTTGACACCCGTGCTGCATACGGCTTGCATGGTCGTGAGATGATGAACTGGCTTACTCACTTGCAGCACATCCGTAAAATGAATGTGATCTTTGTTGGTATCTTAGACGAAATCACTGACGATTATGGGCGTAAGAAATATGCGCTGCAAATCGAAGGAAGCAAAACCAGCAGGGAATTGCCGGGAATTGTTGATGAAGTAATTACAATGGCAATCATGCCGGGGGAAAATGGGCCATTCAGAGCATTCGTCTGTCGTTCCCTAAACGAGTGGGGATACCCCGCAAAAGACAGGTCAGGAAGACTTGAAACCTTAGAAGAGCCGCACCTTGGTAAACTTTTAGAAAAAATGAGTATGAGTTCTAGCGAAGAAAGTCGTGAGTTGGAATTCCAAGATCCAAACAATGTAGTCTCTAGTGAAGGAGAGCAAAATGCTTAATCTTAACAATGCGCAAACACAAGAAGCTCCAACGCAGGAGCGCACACTTATTCCAAACGGAACTATTTGCCGTGCAGTAATCGTAATCAAAATGGGAGATATTGAAATCCCTGAGTTTGGTGCGGGGATTTGGTTTAAGAAGTCTCAAGCTACGTCAGCAAAATGGATGGAGTTGGAGTTTACCATCGTTGGCGGTGAGCATGACCGTCGTAAATTCTGGGATCGCATCTTTGTTGATGGAGATAAATTAGGTGACAGTGGCATTCCACTTGCAAAAGAAATTGGATTGTCAACATTACGCTCTATTATTGAAAGCGCGAACAGCATTAAATCTGAAGATATGTCACCAGAAGCGCAACAGCGCAGAAATATCTCAGGCGTCAACGATTTGACCAGTATGGAGATTTGTGCTAAAGTTGGCATCAAGAAGGGTACTAACGGCTACGCAGACAGTAATCGTCTGCTTGCGGCTTTAGGCCCAAGTAATAAGGATTTTGTCCCAGCTGGACAAGCCTCAGTGGTTCATACACCCGCTGGAGCTCCACCTACACCACAAGCATCGGCACAACCCGCCGCCGCTGGTGTAGTCCCAAGCTGGGCCAATCGCTGATCTAGAGGCAACAGGCTACTCCGCCTGCTAGACCACGGACGGGGGGCCGTGGGCCTTAAACCCCCCATACTTTCTAGACCAAAGGACTTCCAAAATGTTACTGCGACCTTATCAAGAGGCCGCTGTCTCTGACGCTAATCTGGCGTTGGACGAACGCGGTAATACAATTGTAGTTGCCCCAACGGGCGCTGGAAAAACAATTATGCTGTCAGCCTTGATTGGCAAACGTCATAAAGAGGGGCGCAAGGTTCTTGTGATCCAACACCGCGATGAGCTTGTGGCTCAGAACAGTTCTAAGTTTTCGCGTGTTAATCCATATCTTACCACAAGCCTCGTAAACGGAACCGTAAAAAGCTGGCATGGCGATGCCGTGTTCTCAATGATTCAAACAATATCGCGTGATCGCAATCTGGCAGATCGTATTGTCTTCGATATGATTGTCATTGATGAAAGCCACCATGCAGCAGCAGATACATACATCAAAGTCATTAATGCCGTCAAAGAAGATAACCCGCTCGTAGAAGTCGTTGGTTTTACAGCGACGCCGAACAGGGGCGATGGCAAGGGTCTTCGTACCGTTTTTGATAATTGCTCACACCAGATTGAAATCACGACTTTAATCCGTGAGGGGTACTTGACACCTCCAAAGTCATTCGTTGTCGATTTAGGAATATCTGACGAACTGAATAACGTATCGCGAAAAGGTAACGACTTCGACATGGAAGAAGTCGAAGAAATCATGAACCGGCGCGTTATTAACGATGCTGTTGTTGAGAATTGGATGGAGAAAGCTGGCGATAGAAAGACTGTAGTTTTTTGCAGCACAGTAAAACACGCGGAAGACTTACTAGAAGTATTTATAGAAAATGGCGTCAACGCGAATATCGTCACAGGTGAAACACCAAAGGATAAGCGTAAAGAAAGGCTACAGGGGCTTGCTACAGGGGACATTAGAGTAATTGTCAATGTCGCAGTACTAACTGAGGGCTTTGACGCTCCGCAGGTCTCCTGTATCGTTCTTACGCGCCCTTGTTCACAAAAGGGAACAATGGTTCAGATGATTGGGCGTGGACTACGCACAATTGATCCAGAAGAGTTTCCAGATGTCATAAAGAAAGACTGTATCGTTCTGGATTTTGGAACCAGCATATTAACTCATGGCTCCTTGGAAGATGCAGTAAGCTTAGAGGACAGAAAAAAAGGCGAAGCTCCTACGAAAGAATGCCCAGAGTGCGGTGCAGAAGTGCCAATGGGGACAAAAATCTGTCAGTTCTGTGCTTACGAATTCCTGTCGTCCGAAGAACAAGAAACTATCGACCTTAGCAAATTTAAAATGACTGAGTATGACCTAATGCAAATATCTCCTTTCCGGTGGTTGGATATGTTTGGCGATAGTTCTTTAATGGTCGCTATGGGTTTTGAAGGTTTTATCGTTGTAGCTAACACTTCGGAAGTTTCCGTGGCTTTAGGTAAAACAAAGAAGGGCCGAGTTAAAACTCTGGCAATTGGTGGAAGAGCGCAAGCAACAGCCGCCGCAGATGATTTCCTACGCGAAAATGAAACTGGAGACGCAGCTAAGAAATCAAAGCGTTGGCTGGATCAAAACCCCACTGATAAGCAGTTAACAATGCTACGAGATCAGGGCGTGGAAATAGGGTTTATGGACTTCTCTTGGACGAAGTACAGGGCGTCGTGCATGTTAAGTTATCTATGGAACAAAGACGTTATCGACTCAAAAGTGGAAAATATTTTAGAATGATACTATACTGTTTAAAACGAATGGGAGAACATAGTGGCTCGTTTTGAAATAGAACTGACGTTGGCAATGAAAAACGACGATCACGAACTGATAACAGTTGTTCATAACATCATGTGCTTCTGTAAAAATAAAAACGATATAGACGAGATAGAAAATAGATCAAGAAATGTAATATCAAGTTACGTTGATGCTTCAGAAAATATTGTAGTTTTTGGGTCAGCAAATATTGTTGTAAAGAACGAAGAAAAAGAAATTTCTTTAACGCTGTTATTTAAAAATATTGACGACTTTAAAAATGAGGAAGTAAACGAAATTTTGGACTTGCTATTACTTAATCAAGAAACGGAAAACACAATCCATTAAGGAGAGAATATGGAAAACGGTAGAGAAGCCTTGGATGAATTAGCATTCATTCTTGGAAAGTTTGGGTGGGAAACAAGGTTCTGTGACCTGACAGAAAAGCAAGTTCATACGTTGCTTTTTGGAATACAAGAATCAAAACCAATCACGGGAGAAGTGAAAATTGGAGAACTCGAAGAAACTTACTATGAGTCAACAGGCACTTGGCCGCTTACAAGCATCCCGTTCTGATAAAACCGATCCAATAGCAGAAGCAATATCAGATCAGGTAGACCGAGGAATTGTTCGGGATAATGAAAAGCGAGAGCGCAGAACGTATCTGGGTGCTTCTTCAATCGGAAACGAATGCAGTAGGCAGACGCAATATAAATACATGAATTACCCACAAGACGAGGGCACGGAATTTAGTGCGCGTACTCTGCGGATATTTCAATTTGGTCATGAGATTGAGGATTACGCAGCAAAGTGGCTCAGAGACGCTGGTTTCGACCTTAGAACCGAAGAGCAGTCGGGTAAGCAGTTCGGCTTTTCAATCGCTGATGGAGAAATCAAAGGTCACATAGATGGAGTTATATGTGATGGGCCTGTCGCAATGGGATACCCGTCGCTTTGGGAGTGCAAGTCAGCAAATGATTCAAAGTGGAAAGCTTTTAAAAACCACGGTGTTGCCAAGGCAAATTCAACATACGCAACACAGATAGCAATATATCAAGCGTACATGGATCTAACAGATCACCCAGCACTATTCACTGTTGTGAACAAAAACACTAGCGAAATATACTATGAACTTGTCTCATTTAACAAAGACTTAGCTCAAAAATCTAGTGATAAGGCAGTAAATATATTGACTGCATCAAAAGCAAATGACATCCTACCCCGCATAGCGCAGAGCAAAGACTTCTTTCAATGTAAGTTTTGTGACTATCGGGAGACTTGCTGGAAAGAATAAAAAAAAGAGGCCAGCATTGTGGAATGCTGACCCCTTGTAAGAATAGTCGAGGTATAGGGATAATATAATGGTTATGAGATTAGTTAGCAATACAGGATTTGGTTCTAACAGGGACTTAGTGTTAGAAGTATCGGAAAAAGTACCTCATTACGTTCAAATAGAAGCATTGAAAAATGCGTTTCCGCACGGGAAAGTCGTTCGCAATGAGTTTCTCTTGGGGTCTTTACACGGAGAAGAAGGTCAATCTCTAAGAATAAACATAGACCCATCAAGCCCAAACTTCATGCGCGGCAAAGACTTTAGTACAGATGAAGGCATTGGCGGCATAACTAAAATATTGATGTCAGCGTACAACTGGAAAATGAACGATGTAGCAGAGTACTTTTCAGATTATTTGTCATCGGGGGAAACTCGCCCAGAACCTCCAATGAACCCAGTTAACCCGAACTTTTCTGCACCACCACCACCTCCGCAGTCTCCTCCCCCAGCAGCACAACCCGAACAAGTTAAGCAACGCCGAGTAATAGATGCAAACACGCCTCACGATGGTGAGCATAATTACCTGTCAGCAGACGGAGAAATACTTGTTAGCGTCCGTAGATACTTAGAGCGCAACGAAACTGGAGAGATTACTCTGGATGCGGATGGAAGCGCTAAGAAAGAATTCAGGCAGTTTCCAAGGCTCCCAGAGACAAGGCCTCTATATAACATACCAGACATTATAAAGTCCGATAGAATAATTTGGGTGGAAGGAGAGAAATGCGCAGATGCACTAACACAACTAGGATATACCGCAACATGCACCATTGGCGGGGCAGGAATGCTTTCCGTCAATACAAAAAACAAATTCGACTTCTCTCCTTTGCAGGGAAAGCAGCTTATCATATGGCCAGATAACGATTCCGCCGGTCAAAAGCTAGCAAAGATCGTTCAAGAGTTGGCGATTAATGCAGGCGCAAAGTCAGTAACAATGCTGACACCTCCAAGCGGCAAACCTAAAAAGTGGGACGCAGCAGACGCTATCGAAGAAAAATATGACATAGCGTCCTTTATTAACGCCCCCAACAATAAAGTTAAGCAATTCCCAACCCTTAAGGATAGTAGCCTACTTATTAGCGAACAGTTTCAAGGTAAGGCGAAGGCTCAAGAATTCCTAATTGCAGATACAATACCTCTAGGCGTGCCTGTTGTTTTTGCAGCCGCAGGAGATAGCGGTAAGGGAATGATGACACTCGACATGGCAATGAAGATCGCGTCAGGAGAGCCAATGCAAAGCGCGTTTGGTGGAATGATATCGCACTATGGAAATGTCGTTATGCTTTGCGCGGAAGACGATAGAGACGAACTGCACAGACGCATCGAAAGGCTAGATCCGCTAAATAAGCGCAAAAACTACAAGCATAACCTATATATTATTCCAATGCCAAACGTAGGTGGCGTGTTTCCAATCATGATAAAGCAAGACAATACATATGTTGTCTCACCAGAATTCGAACGCCTATATGCAGAAATTGCGGAAATAGAAAACCTCGCGTTCTTCTCAGCAGACCCAATGGCTTCATTCGTTCATGCAGATGTGAATTCAGATCCCGCAGCAGGGGCAGCTTTTATGGGTTTACTCGCTCAGATATCAACAGAAACAGGTGCTACAGTCATGGTTAATCACCACATGGCTAAGATTAAAGACGACAACCCAATAGATACTCCAGAGCAAGCGAGAAACTCTATTCGGGGTACGTCAGCTATTGTCGATGGCGTGCGTTGCGCATTTGCATTGTGGTCGGTCGATGTATCAAAAGCAAAGACACGGTGCAAAGATCTTTCAATTGATTTCTCAAGAAACGCCGTGTTCGATGGCGCAGTCGTGAAATCAAACGGGCCAGCAAATCGGGACATCAGAAATTTTGTTCGTGATCCAAATACAGGTTTGCTTGTAGATAGAACTAAAGATCTTAACCAAATTAAAGATACACCAGAAGCTCAACGCAGAATTGAATACGCTCGTCAGGTTATAGAATTGCAAGAAATTGAAGGAATGGCGATTACTAAAGCCAGTACTGTAGACGGTATTTGGGTGACAATTAAAGACAGCCCGTCAGTAGAGCCATGTTACATAGCCCTACAAGGACTTTCTGCGTCAACCGTTGAGGAGTATGTGACTAAGTTATTAAAAAGAGGCAAAGTTGAGCAGCACAGCTTGTCGACCTCAGGTCCAAGAAAATTCCTTGGTATTAAGAATGGGCCACTGAGCAGTGGTGAATATATACCACGAACAGGTAGAGATAACGTTTGACATAGTATGGTTGTTTGTGGTACTTATCCCATTATAAACTAAAAGTGGTAAATAACGCCGTAATTGCAAAGTTTGGGCAATAACGCCGTAATTGCACAATTACATTTAAAGGAGAAGTAAATGTTACACGTATTTAAAGACACAGCGCCAACCTTAAAGGAGGCGCAAAGTATTGTCGGGGGTTTAGTCGAAATAGTTAGATCACCAACAAACCCTGAGTGGCAAATTCTTGTTAACGAAGAAGGTATGCTTATCGGGCTTCCAGCCAATAAAGAAGCATCAGAAATGTGCGACACTGGCATTGTAGGTCCAGCTATCGTTTTAAAAGAAAATGCTCTTTGGGATTAAACAATGATTGAAATTACACCCGCAGAACGATCAGAGCATAAGTTTCTGAAATCAATGGTGGATCGTCTTATTGACGAAGATAACAGGGTCGATCCACACCCAAACGTAAAAAATGATCTATGGGCCGCTAGAAAAGAATTAACAAAATTCGTTAGCGGTTTAAGAGAAAAAGGGGTGAACATATGATACTAAAAATACCGCATATTCCAAAATATGAACCCCACTACAGAATGGCTTGGGAAATACAAAACAAAAAAGATGCAGACAACAAAAAATGTATGCTATTTTCTAACAAAAAGTTAGTGGACGCTCAGTATAAAAACGCCAAAAAAGGCGCGATTAGACGAGAAGCTAAGCAAAAAGAAATGCCAGAGCAGGTTAAGATAATTAACAGAATGTTAAAAAATCATATGACACAAACAATAATTGCAAACATATTAGGCATTAGCCAAAACGCAGTAAGTAAAGCGAAATCAAGGTACGGTCTACCTAAAGATGAATTCTTAAAGCTATAAAAGTAATTCGTGAGACCAGCTGTTTAGTAACTGGCCTCACGAATATGTTAGAAAGTTATTCGGGTTAATTCAATCTTTATTTGAGAATTCTGACCCTAAAGCACTATACCCACACTTGTCGATCCATGAATCTGCCTTGTCGAGATCGTTCAACAATCGGGCAGTCTTTAACCAATCCATCATTAAAGCAATATGTCGGGGGTCTAACTCACCGCCGTCCTTCGTTGCCTCCTTGATGATGACATTCCAGCCAACAGAAATGCGCTTAAAGTTATCAAACGCATCTCCGTAGTCTTTGGCCCTAGAACCGTTAATGAGCTCTTTTGCAGTGTCTAAGACCTCATCTCTTTTCATTTGCTAACTCCCAGCTTATTCATCCAATTCACAAGAACCTGATAACTCTTTAAGCCAAGCAAATCTGCCGCTGCGTACAGCGTCGGGGCTTTACTCGTAGCCCTAACAACGTAATCGCGCTTAACATCTTCAATCGCGCTCATAACGTCAAAGCCCTTGGCCTCCTCAAACTGGTCAAGAGGCAAAAACCCCTCAACCTCATCTCTTATGTCTTCTAAATCAGACTGAGTTTTTACCCCATCCAAACGATCAAGCAAGTATCGAAATGTCGGTTTCTCCATTACCAAAGATCCCCAAATACTTTTGCAAAAACCTCGTCCAATAGACGCTCCATGTCACGCTCACTCATCTTCGCTCTCCACTAATTCACCCGAACCATTACACAAATCACAGTCGTCCTCGCGCCATCGGTCAGCGGCAAGTTGCACCTCAACTTTCCCGTAGCCCTCGCAGATATGACAAACAGAAGTGCTCATGTTGTCCTGCAATCCGACTACATAATTTCCAATTTTACTCATGAATATAATCCTCCACAGTTAAACCATAATTCTGAGCAAATCCCTTGAAAGATAGATAATCCTTTTTGTTCCAAACAGTCGTAGTCCAACTGTCTATAACAATCATTAATTCTCCCAGTTCAAAGTCAACTCCAATGCGTTTTTTAGAGTTACTTTCAGAAGATACAACAATGCTTGAATTAGAAACAGTGCAAACACTTGCATCTTTTTTACCAATTCCTCCCATTAAACAAAGCAAATCAGATAAGAACCACGGATCAACCAAACCATCAACCATCAATGGTTTACCCGTTTTAGGGTGGTTGTGTACAATTTTACTCATGATAAAAACTCCTTTTGTTTACTAGATAACCTTGCATAACATTTATTATGTATCGGGGTCAACAGTTAAATAATAAATATTATGTTTGGGGGAAAGTACAAATAAAAACCCCCGATCTAATCAGTTGGGATACTAAAAAAATCGAGGGTAGTTTAGGTAGGAGCAGTGAATTCAGAATAAACGCAATTGATTTTATGTCAACTACTATAAAAAATGTGATTGCCTATTTTTGCAATAGGCTTCATCGTTTTGGCCCACGAGGGATTGACCTTTTTGCTATGATAGTGATGAACCTTAGGGCCTAACTTGCTCTTTGTTTTTCTATTCATAACCTCAGACGCTACCTCAATCGCCTTCAACCAAGCCTCAAAGTCCCTCGGATAATCAGACTTCCCGTCGTGCGTCCAAGAAAATTGCTTCCTTTGCCACACAACATCGCAAATGTTATTAGGGTATTTGTCACTCGAAACCCTGTTTAATGTTACCTCCGCGATAGCCCTCTGACCCTCAATGTCTTCGCTCCTAGCCTCAAAATAAACGTTAGTAGCCAAGCAAAACAAACCTGCCGTTAGTATAGCTGACATGAAATAAACCTTTCTTTGCTTACCACCAATGAAGAACTATCCCAGCTATCCAAGTCAAAACAATTAAAAAGACCGCAACCGCAATGGCTATATCTTCCCAAGTCATGCCATCTCTCTTTCAATGCTTCTTTTTACGGCCTCGACTTGTTCGGGCGTTAACATCAGTGCAATTTCTTCAGCAAGTTTTGTGGCTTGCTTTGACTTCGCCTCACTGGGCGCAAGAATGGCAAGCTCACAAGCCATGTGAAAAGCATCAATCGGGGTTTTTAGCTCACTGCTCATGCCGCAATCTCTTCTGCTTCCGATAGCGCAACGCGCAATTTATAATCGTCAAGGCCAAAGTCTTTGTAGCCCTGCTCAATCATCTTGTAATAACCACCACCAGGCGGACTTGTTCGCCTTTTGTCGTTCATCTCGTAAACGATCCAGTCCGTGTTAATCTTGCGTCTACCGTATAAGTGCGGATAACCCTCAAGATGATCCAAAGCACGCAAGCAGTCAGGTGTGATTTCCCACAATACAACGGGGCAAATCGTGTTGATGTCAGGCACAATGTCAGCAACGCCGCGAAAAACCAAACGCGTGTCGGGCAGGTAAAACCCGCCTAACGGTTTGGCCTTCGGGCAGCGCGTTGCCATAGCGTCCCTGTTAGTATTCATTCCGTAAGCCATATATAACATTACGCGGCCTCCGCTTTAAGCGCAGCCAACTGACGATATGATTCCGTCAAAACTTGATTAATGGAATAAATCAAATTAGAAACCTCATCTTCCTTTGCGTAATTAAGCTCTAAATTGCTATCAACAATCAATTCTTCGATAGCGTCAATCTTTTCCTGTGTTGTCCAATTATCCATTACGCGGCCTCCGCTTTGATGTCGTCAGAAATCAAGTCAATCGCTTCACCGATCAACTCGTTCGTGAAGAAGTAAAGCAAGTCTAACTCAGACGGATTAGGTAATCCTCTGAAATGCTCAACGATAACCTTTTGAGCGTAGCCATAAGAGCACTTAGCATCATGCGCCGTGTACTTTACAAACTGGCTCACAACCCAAGGTGTGATAGCATTCTCAAATGCAACGCCTAAACCGTTCTTCTTAAGCGCATCGCTCAAGTAAGATACGTTTGATTTCTTGTGATCCTCACCTAAATAAGAACCATCCAACCAGCAGCGAAAGAAACGCCGTGTTACGTGGTTGCTGTCCATAAGGTCGCCCTGTAGATCGCGGGTGATGTCTGTTTTGATAGTCATAATATATACTCCGTTTGTTACTAGATATCCCAAGTAATACCATACTATATACCCAAGTCAAGCATAAAATGTAAGAAAAATTATGTACTGTTTTTAAAGGATAAAAAATCCCAAGAAAAACCGATCCCAGATCTGGGATTTTAAAGCTGGGATTTTTTATTGATTGATATCAACGACTTAACAAATAATCCCAACCATCCCAAGAATTCGTTCTGGGATTATTCCGCCTTTAAAATCAATGGTTTAAAAATCCCAAGTGGGCCTACCTATATATATATATATAGGCGGGCATAATCCCCCGCCATATAATATTAAAAACAAGAGTGCTGAAAGCCTTGACCCCACACTATCCCAAGACTAGGTTGGGCGTAACTCAATAACAGAGTTTCCAAAGATCATGAAGGATCAAATAAGCCATGCTAAACAATTTCCCTAAACCGCTCAGAGAAAACAACGGGGTCGTAACCGTAGGGTATAAAGTCTATCTGCATAAAACACCTAGCGTCGGAAACATCTTCTGGGCCTTCTCTGGAAAAGGTAAAGACAGAGAGCTTGTGCATTATCAGGTCATAGCGTCCAAGCAATACAAGAGCAAAAAAACTGGAAGGCTAACCCTGCTTATTTACTGGAAGGATAGCAACGGTAAGTTCTATTCCTCAGGCATAAGGTCAAAGAGCCTGACCAAAATTAAAACAACAGCATCAATTGATGATATCAAATCAATGTGTGATGGGGAGAATGCAATTGCCTAAAGTCGGAGAAGCAAACCCAAACGGTCAAAGGCTAAAGCCACAGCAGCAGAAGTTTCTTGATAACTACCTGCATAAAGACATGACACAAACCGCAGCAGCAAGAACCGCAGGATACAATCACCCAACCGTGCAAGCCGTGCAGCTGCTTAACAATCCAATCGTTAAAGAACGAATGGAAGAAATGCGCCTAGAGCTAGAGAGCAAGTATGGCGTGTCCGTAACCAAATCTGTTCGGGATATGCAACGCCTCAGAGATGAAGCATGGCAAGCAGGAAACTTCTCCGCAGCAATTAAAGCAGAAGAACTACGCCTGAAAGTTACCGGCCTTATGATCAACAGAAGTCACGTTGTGCATGAGAATATTGAAGCCATGAGCAGAGAAGAAATAGCTGAACAACTTCAAGAAATTATGGGTCGCGCTAAAGATCGCATGAAAGACGTAACGCCCATGCCAGAACTCATTGAACTAGATGATGTTCCATTAGCCGACGTTAGTGAAGACATAGCGGAAACGTAGTGTGCGCATGGAGAGGTCGGGCTGGCGAACCCCCAGAGGCGCTGGGAGGCAGTTTTTAGCGCTGATTCGGGGTCGGGCCTAGTCGTATGTCATCGGGACTTGTTCGGGTTACCTGCCGGGCCTTACGTTGAATCTAACTTGTTCGGGTTATCGGGTCAATAATCGGGGTATTTTTCCGCATTGATAGCAATCCGAAGAATTGTTCGGGATCGGGATTCGGGATCAATCGGGATTCGGGATCGGGATCGGGATCGGGGTATATATACATATATATACACACGCGCATACATACACATACACACACATGATCGCGCACGTGTTCCTTTTATTGTTTTTTATTTTCTAGGTTGACCCTACGTCAACCGCAATTTTTTTGCGTGCTCGTTCGTCTCTTAAATACTAACCCGAACAATTGTTCTAGTTAATCCCATAAATACTCTTGCGTTATGGGATGTTATGGGTTAATTAAAGTTAAGGGCAGGCATGGTGCCATGCCCTATCTAGAAAAAACGGAGTAAAAACAATGTCTTACGAACTAACAGGCGGATTTGAAATCGAAACAAGCGGCGTAGCAATAGCAATAATTCAAGCCGAATTCCTACGCGTTGGCATAAGAGGCTGCAAAGTTGTGCGCGACGCCACGCCAACAGTAGATGCCGAAATTGTAACGCCAGTATATGCCAATAGCCAAGTCGCACGCGAGCACCTTATTGCAATATGCAACGTGCTAACGCGGTTAGGTTGCCGCGTTAATTCACGTTGTGGCTTGCACATCCATATCGGCAACGCACCTTTGAATGACAATGTAACGCCAGCACAATTTACTGGCACTAGCATTGCACACACAGAGCACACTGGCGAATATCATACAGACCATGCTGATCCATTTGATGCTGTAGTCGTAAAAGATATTATGATGCGCTACACACGGATGCAAAATGGTCTTAACGGTATCAATTCAATGCTTCCTGAAAGTCGCCGTGAAAATCGCATGTGTGCTAGGTTAAACCTACATAAGGTTGAAGCGGCCAATACCATAAGCGAATTAACATCCGCCACGCATGGCAAGTTTTCATCTATTAACTTGCTAACATGGTCAAATGGTACAATTGAATTCCGCCAACATAGCGGCACGATAGAAGCGGACAAGATTTGGGCATGGTTTCAGTTTCTTTTAAACCTAGTAACACACACATTGGAAAAACGTGTAACAGATGCATCGCGAACAATTGTTACCGATACGCCAGAGCAGCCGTTTAGACGTGGTGCGCGTGTTGGCGTTCAATACACAATGATGCGTTCAGATGGCGGCGCAACAACGCAAGAGATAATGGACGCGACTGGATGCAGTGAACAACGTGTACGCGCTGCCGTGTCTGAAATAAGGGCACGCGTTGGTGACGCTGGCGTTGTGACTAGCACGCAGCAAGCGAACGGCGCATCATATGGCGATGGCACTAATCACACTAGCTACATGGTGCCGTTTGCATTTGAGACGCAAAGCGATGGCGCAACGTTGTTGTCAGATAATGCAATTGGCAACGCGTCAATATGGGCAGGATTGCCAGACGAAGCGTTTGAATACTGGCAAGAGCGTATAGTCGCGCTGGCATAATAGGCCAGCACCATCTGAGAATGACAAGGAGGCCCGCTTAGTGCGGGCTTTCTGCTTTTCCAAGGTACCCTAGGCAAGCCGAACAATTGTCGGGATATCGGGGCTTATGGGGTATGGTCCCCCCCTTGACACAGAGAGTGTCGGGCTGTGGCCCTACACTGAGTTCCAGCCGTACAATCACTACAAAAAACCTTTTTGCCGTCCATTGGACATGACAGACTCCCCTCTATAGAGGGGTGTCTCTGTCTGTCCTATTCGCATGGACCCCGAAAAATTTTTTTAAAAAAATTGTTGACAGGTACCCTAGACTGTCCCATAAGTTACCATGTAGAGTGGAATGGGAGTTATGAATGCCTGATATTGGTTGGTGGGAAGATTTAGATTTAATGCGTAGGTTGTATCGCTATGACGCTGAGAGTGGTTTGATATATGCCTGTGATCGTTTGCCGGAAGATTTTTATGATACTGGCGGGGGCAGTTCTTTTGTAAGTGCGGCTGGTCAGGCTTCTAAGTACAACAAGAACCGCAGTGGCAGGGTGGCTTTCAACAGTCGTTTTAGGGGTGCAAGAGCGACTTGCGATTATTTCAGGGGAAGTTCTGCGTACAAGGGTGTTAGTAAGAATTTGTTAGCGCATCGTGTGGCATTCTTTTTGTATCACGGTCATTATCCTGTTTGGCCTAATTCTGTTGATCATATTAACCATGACGGTTGTGACAATAGGATTATAAATTTGCGTGAGGTTACGGCTAGGGAGCAGTCTGCGAATACTAGATTGAGCAAAGCAAATACGTCTGGAGTTAAGGGTGTCAGTTTTTTGAAGAATCTTGGAAAGTGGCGTGCTTCTGCTAACATTAATGGCAAGAAGACGAATCTTGGAACATTTTATGATTTAAAGGATGCCATTGCGGCGAGAAAGGCGGCTATTAATGCCTAGATACCGTTTAAATTATGGTGAGTCCCGTGAGTTTGAGGCTCAGGGTGCTGGGGAAGTTGTTCCTGAATTGCAGCGATTTCATAGGACTGGTGGCGGAGAGGGTGAGGTTGCGTTTCTTCGTCGTTTATCTATTGAGATGTGTGAGTGGAGTGGCAAGTGGTTTTGTTTTGATGACCGTGATTCATTAGCGAATGACATGATTCTTCATGGATTATTGGAGTGTGTTGATTAACTTTTCGATTCTTGTTATGGTGTTTCTGAAAATATATTTTAGAGGGGCTTATAATGTCGGTACGAATGGGTATGTTTCCACCTCCTAACGTTGGCGCTGTTCCGGGTCAGATGCAACCAGCACCTAATCCTTTTGCTCCATTGCCGCCTATGCCTTTAGCTGGAATGCCTCCTCCCCCACCGATGATGGGTGGTATGCCTCCACCTCCAATGGGTGGCATGCAGCCTCCACCGATGGGACCGACGGGACCGATGGGTGCGGGTCTTGGTGCTCCACCATCTGGTCAGATGCCACAGCAGGCATCTAATGCGCCACGTCGCCGTCAGTTTGGCGATTATTTAGAGAATCAGTTGAGTGGTCCTTCTGCTCCTGCTCCTGTTCAGCGTTCTGCGCCTCAGAATTCTTTTAACGGCCCTATGAGTAGCATGGATATATTTGGCGGTCAGCCGATGCAGCGTCCTATGCAGCAACAGAGTCCGATGCCTCGTCCCATGATGGGAGGCAACATGGTTCAGGGTTATGATGAAGGTGGAGAGGCGGTTGCCCCGACTGCCCCGGCTGCCCCGACTGGCGTTGATAAGGTTTTAGTTGAGAAATACGGTTATGAGTTTGAAGACGGAAAAGCTTATGCTCCGGGTAAAACACCTTCAGCATTAGCAGTGGCTAATCCTTCTGGACTAAGTACAGTCGAGCAGGCTTTGGTCGGCACTGGCAATTGGACTGATGTTGGTAACGGTGTTGTTATGACACCTGGTGGTTTATTGTATGACCATGAAGCGGGTGACAACTTCAGTGGTCGTTTAGTCAGTGGTTTGGGTGAAGATCAGTTAGGTTCGGAAACAACTGAGTATATGGCTTCTCCTGATGATAGGATAAGCACGGGTTCTGTTTTGCAATTTGAGACAGGTCCAAATGGTCGTGTATCTGTTGTTGATACGTCTGGCGAAGGCATTAGTTTTTCTGACATTTATTCTGGCAATTCGAATTCTAAATTTGCTGAACAATATTCAGATTATTTAACGGGTGATGGGCCGTTAGCTAATACTAATTTATCTTATGGTACTGAAGATGAAGCTATGGCTCTTTTAGATCAGTATGGCTATGAGTATGGCGGCAATTATGTAGCCCCTGCTCCAGTTGCCCCTACGCCAGTATCCCCTGCTCCCGTTCCTGTCGCGGCTCCTGTAGTTCCTGTTGAAGAGCCAGTAGTTCGTGCTGTTCCTGCTGCTGGTAATAGTTATAGCGTTCATGCTGATTATGTTCCTCCTTCGGTTTCCACTGGCGCTCCGACTGGTACTTACACGGCGGCTCCTCTTCCACCGAATGCTAATGAAACTATAAATTACGATCAGTTTGATGGTGATGTTGGCAAATTTAGTAACACGGGCGAGAATTTTTCTCTTTTCGGTCCTAAGTTAAACATACCTGCCTTTAATTCACAGTATATTCAAAGCCCTGTTACGGGTAATATGACTACGACTAATGGCCCTAATATGACTGCGGTTAGTGGTATTGGCGCTTTAAACATGCCTGCACGTCCTGTTGACATTGATATTTTGGATTGGTTGAGTCAGCCGAGTTACGGTACATTCGACAAGCCTGCTAATTTTGATAATGGTGGCGCGGTGGGTCGTTTTCGTGATGCTGATGCGGCAAGTATGGCTTCTTATAACGAGACGTTTGCGGACACTCCCGGCACGGTTGCTAATAGGAACAAAGTAAAGGAGATGCAGGCAAAAAGGAGAAAAGAAAGGGCAGAGATAGAAGCTAGGCTTGCTGCGGTTAAATCTGATAGACTTGTACCAACAGCGTACACACCTGAACCTAAACCATTTTCTGATGCCTTCGGTGATTCTTACGTCAGTGCTGGTGCGCGTAACTCAGCTGATATGGTTGATGAGATTGAAGCTCGAAATGCATACAGGGATATTTCTGAAGCGCGTCCTGCTGGAATGTCATTTGGATCTGGTGGAAATTTTTATGATCCAGGGGCAGAAGCGAGAGAAAATCTAATAAATCGCTCTCAGCCCATTGCAATGAGCAGTCCGTCTGAATTGCCTTTTGATTCGGAGCGGATGCCTAGTCTTAATGATCCAATGAGTTTTGGTTTGGGCACAGAAGTTCCTGAGGTAAGTTTAGGGCAGAGTCCTTCCTTAATCTTCCCGCCAAACTTAGATTACCGGCACCACGAAGTTTTCACTCCTGACGTTTTTGATCCCGATACGATACGCGCGGAAACAGATTTGCAAAGAGAGAAGAGATTAGGTCTTACACAATACGATACGTTACAAAATGATAAAAAAGATAGACTTTTAGCGCAGTATCGACTAGGTAGAATGTCAGATCCTACTAAGTCCAACCGACCCGGTAGACAATCTCTTTCTGAATTTGTTGAAGGCGTAGCAAAAAGATACGGTCCAGATGTTGCTCGTGAAATGGAATCAGAGGTGCGTTCAGATTATACTTTTGGAGCTTCTCCTCCCGGCACGTCCTTTGGTGATCCGGGTTTCATTCCATTTTCAAAAGGTAAGATTTCAGGCGATTTTTTAGACAGTGAAAGGCTTTTAGACCCAAGTCTTTATTTATCTGAACCCGGCACTGCGGTGTCAATGGCAGAACAAATGGCAAGGCGTAAAGAACTTGCATCAAATATATACACAGGTTTAGGTATGTCTGACCCTCGTGAGTTGGGCGGCTCTGAAGGTTACGGAAGCTTAGGTGCTCCTGCGGCTGCAACTCCCTCTCCTGCCCCTCTTGACATTGAAAATGTGGTTGCACTAGAGGCTCTCTTTCGCGAAAAACAGCAGCTAGAAAGCATTGATAATTCACCCAATCTGACTCTTAAGAAATTGGGTGAATCACTTTCTTCTGGGTTAGGCGGCGTCGGCGGTGGAGACCCTTACGCTCCCTTTACTGATGGTAATGTTTCGCTTGTTGGGCTTAAAAATAAAATTTCGCAGGCTGAAGGCACTAATGATCCGGGCGGATATGACCGCTTGCTGGACAGCGGCGAAACAGGCACCTTTAAGAACATAAAGCTGACTGAAATGACGGTAGGTGAAGCTATTGCTTTTGCAAAAGGCGATGCTTACCGCAATTATTCTAGAAAAGTTCTTGGACGCGGCCCTGAAGCCCTTCCTTCGACTCCTATGGGCAAGTATCAAATCACTGGTACAACGCTTCAAGGTCTTGTGGATAACAACATAATTGATCTTGACGCTCCGTTTGACGCAGATGCTCAGGAAAGACTTGGTTCACACTTAGTTATGAACGATCTTTATAAGGGTAAGGGTCTTCGAGACTTTAAAACTGGAAAAATGTCTGAAGGCGAGCTTGCAATTGCTCTTGGCAAGCAATTTGAGGGCATGGAAGGAACTACTTCTGAAGAATTACTAGCGACTGCACCGTCACAACGAGCAGCTACGCCAAATGCTGATGAATCTGCTTACATTCAAAATCTTTTAGGTAACTTTGAGTTTGATGAAAACGGCAAGATGATTATGGCAGATCCGGGTTTGATTGAAAGGGTTCTTGATAGCCTTGGCAGTAACTTCACGCTTGGACAGTTTAGTCTTAGTGACTATAAAAGAAAAGGCATTCAGGACGCTCTTGATGCTTATAAAGCCACGGGCGAATTTGTTTATGACGGAGGTGATTTAGTTGGTGTTAGAGGCTCTGACGGAGGTGTTGAATCGTATGGAACGAACATCTTTGAAACTAATGCTGGTGATAATACTGGTTCTGGCGGTACTGGCGGTACTGGCGGCTCTAGTGGTCCAGATGAGGTAGAACAAAACTGGACTATTGGGGGAGATGGTGTTGTTGTTTGTAACGACGAAGGCTGGATTTACGATGCAGAGACAGGCATGTGCGCTGCACCTTCTGCCGACGCTGGGTCTGGTTCTGAAAGCCCAAGCTTAAACATTCCTCAAGCTCGTAGTTTTGACGACATTATGGCTTCTATTCAACGTGCTCCGACCAAGCCTATTGCTTCTTTAGCAAGTGGTGGCATGGCTGGTTTAAATAAAACTGCTGATAACTTCTTGAGGGCCTTGGGTGGATAATGAAGGATTCAAACGACTTTGCGAGTTATCTTACTGACGCTGAGATTGCTAAGGTAGCTCCCATGATTGAGCGCCTTAATGCGCTCGATTCTCGAAGTGAGAAGCAAGGCAGCTTTATGGATTTTGTCAAGTATGTTTGGCCTCAGTTTATTGAGGGCAAGCATCACAAGATATATGCTCAAAAGTTGCAAGATGTTGCTGACGGTAAGTGCAAACGTTTAATTATTAATATGCCGCCTCGTCATACAAAGTCTGAGTTTGCGAGTTACTTGTTTCCAACTTGGCTTATGGGCCGAGATCCTACGAAAAAGATTATTCAAGCAACTCACACGGCTGAGTTGGCTGTAGGTTTTGGTCGTAAGATTAAGAATTTAATTGAGAGTGAGGACTTCAAGGACGTTTTTCCTGATGTAAGCCTTGCTGTTGACGCCAAAGCGAGTGGTCGTTGGAGTACGAACGCTGGTGGCGAGTATTACGCTGTTGGTGTTGGGGGTGCTTTGGCCGGGCGTGGTGCTGATTTGGCTATTATTGACGACCCTGTTTCTGAGCAAGATGCTTTAAGCTCTACTGCTTTAGATGGCATTTACGAGTGGTACACATCTGGTCCCAGACAGCGTTTACAGCCTGGTGGCGCTATTATTATTGTTATGACGCGGTGGAGTATTCGTGATTTAACGGCGAAAGTTTTGCAAAAACAGAGTGATAAGGGCGCTGACAAGTGGGAAGTTGTTGAGTTTCCTGCTATTATGCCCTCTGGCAAGCCTTTATGGCCTGAATACTGGGCTTTAGACGAACTTGAGGGTGTAAAGGCGTCTATTCCTGTTGGGAAGTGGAATGCCCAGTATATGCAGAACCCTACTGCTGAAGAGGGTGCGATTATCAAGCGAGAGTGGTGGAATATGTGGGAGAAGGACGCTCCTCCTCCTTGTAGCTACATCATTCAGTCTTATGACACGGCGTTTTCAAAGAGTGACCGTGCGGATTACAGCGCAATTACGACTTGGGGCATTTTCCACCACGATGACACTGGTGAGGATCATATTATATTGCTTGATGCGACTAGGGGGCGTTGGGAGTTCCCTGAGTTAAAAGAAGCTGCGAATGATTTGTACAAAGAGTACGATCCTGACATGGTTTTAATAGAGCAAAAGGGTTCTGGTATGCCTTTAACTCAGGAATTGCGTAGGTTAGGCATTCCTGTAACACCATTTACGCCGGGCCGTGGTGCTGATAAGTTTACACGTATGCACGCCTGTGCTCCTGTGTTTGAAAGTGGCATGGTTTGGGCTCCTGAAACTCAATTTTCTGATGAAGTTATGGAAGAATGTGCTTCATTTCCCAATGGCGAACATGATGACTTGGCGGATTCGATGACACAGGCTATACTCCGTTTTAGACAAGGGGGTTTCATTACGACCTCAAGTGACTATGATGAAGACGATTTAACCGCGTTTCGTCAACGCAGAGAATACTATTAGGAGGCCGACATGGCAGAAGTTGATAGAGAAGCTATTATGCTTGCATTGTTAGAAGCGATGGAAGGAGGCGGCAACACTATATCAGACGCTGATCGAATGATAGTGGAGGAGATGCTAGGTGGTGGCAAAAACGTTTCTGAAGCGGAAGCTCGTGCTATAAAGAGTGGCAACAATGAAGCTCGTAGGCGCAACGTAACAATGCCTCGTCCTAAAATGCGTCCTTCAGGCATGATGATGGGTGGCAAGGTTAAGAAATACAAAGGCGGCGGCGCTGTTATGGCAGGTCGCGGCGGTTCATTTAAAGGAGCAAGTTAATGGGTAAGACAACTGAAAAAGATGGTGTTGTTAAGGAAGTAATGCCGAAAGAAGGCACTCCTTCAGCAAAATTAGAAAACTCTGGTCACTCTCGTGGCGGTGGGGCTGCTATTAGTGGCACCAAGTTTGTCGGAG